>Ga0214923_10000340_pt1 | contig 72081 bp, 78 predicted proteins | sample LL1510_MetaG_FD_177993 | JGI IMG/M metagenome (GOLD analysis project Ga0214923, IMG submission 177993) | Freshwater microbial communities from Lake Lanier, Atlanta, Georgia, United States - LL-1510 | ecosystem: Environmental > Aquatic > Freshwater > Lake | place: USA: Georgia | collected...
TCTTCAACAAGAAGGGCGAGGCTCTCCCAGTCACGAGGGATAATGTTTCCAAGTGGATTGGGTTTGCCGCCGATTCAGCCGCTCTTGATGCGGCAAGGGAGCGGGATGCTCGCCGTGAGTTGTCGGTTCCGTTTGACTCCGCACCTCCCGAGGGAGCCATCACCCAACCAGCCGCGGCTCAAGATGCGGCCAAACCCAACGAACAACAGATAGCTCAAACCAAGGACAATCAACCCAAGGAAGAGCCAAAAGCCACTCAAGCAATCCGCCAAGTTGCCTCGGAACTTCGCAAGCAGATGAGCCCCGAGGCCAAGGTTGTGCTGGATTGGGTCGTCTCCCAGATCGTTGGGGACAAGAACGACATTGGAAAACTCACGACTTATAAGGAACTGGCCAAATATCTAAGTCAAGTCGCTGGTCGAACGGTAAGCGAAAAGAAGGTCGCCACCACGGTCAACGATGTCGTTCAAAAGCTTTCCGACTCTCTCAACGAGGACAACATCAAGGTCAACCCTCAAGCCTTGGAGATGATTATCAGCCCAGAGGGCAAGGCCGCTCGTGAGCGTTTGGCTGGCGAGGAAGCTCAAGCCAAACAAGATCGTGAAGTACGAAAGGCTCAAATGGATCTGGCCGATCGTGCCCGAAACCTTGACGCCGGGTACTCGGTTAAGGATCGGATCATCAATCTCGTCAGCAGCGCCAACGCCGTAGTCCGTGGACGGATTAACGCAGAGGTTCTTAAACCAGCAGAAGAAGGATTGCTGGAGGACGAGCAAATCAACCAAAGGCTCGATAACATCGAGAAAGGAAAACCCAATGAAAAGCCCGCAACTGGAGAAACTGTTTCCAGGAGTAACGCCCGAAGCACTGGACAGACTAAAGAAAGCAAGGTTCGTCAGCGAACTGGAGAAAGCCGCGCAGAAGAACCAGGGACTGCAAACACTGAGCCATCTTCTGAAGGAAAACCCGCAAATGAGTCACGAGGAGATCAATCAGAACGTGCACGATCTGGCCGAGGTGGACGAAAAGTGGAGGGAAAACAGCAAGGAGCTACGGAGTCTGTTTCCGTTGACCCCAGACTAGCTGGTAAAAACACATCACCAGCGGTTCGCAAGTTTGTCGATACGGTTACTTCTTCCGGAATTCCAGTCAGACTTGTTGCAAATACCGAGACGGGTAAGCCAGTTTCCGTGGTGGTAAGTTCCGCCGAAACGGAAGCCGACCCAGTCATTCAGGTAAACCCCAATCTTTTAAGCCGTGTGGCAAAGACCATTGGAGCCAAGGCCTATGCCACCTGGTCGTTCTTGGCTTTGACCGAAGAGGTCGTTCACTTCAAGTATCTCAAAATGCTTGCGGGAGAGGCGAAGGAACTTGGAATCTCCTTCCAGCAACACCTCAAAAACGAAACAAAACGGATTGCCGCTATCATCAAAAGACGGCGTGGACTTCGCCAAAAACTGGAAAAACTCTACAACAACGGAGAGAAGTTTAGTTCGGACTTTGAGATGGTCTTTGAGTTCATGCGGATGATCCCGCAGGAAAAACTGACTGGCACAATCACGGAAGCCTCTTATCTCGATGTCGAATCCATCATCCGTTCGATGGAACCCCAGGAGCGTAGGTTCATCTTTAGGTTTATGGACGCCATCCGGGATTTCCTTTACGGCATCACTGGACGGACGGCCGCCGAGACTAAGTTCTTGCGGGAAACCGCCGATGCCATTGTTCGTATGTCCAGCCGCATTTCAAGGAACCTTGCCTCTCCTACGGAGAAGTTGCCGGTTCAAATGAACTATTACAAGCCGACCGAAAAGACCATCAAAGAGACAGACGCCTCAAGGAAAGAAGCTGAAGAGGAAGCAAAAAGCCGAAGTGGTCTGGAGTCGGCTAACCTAGAATTTCTACAAAAGTATGCCAAAGACCTTGGGATCAAGGTGCCGATGGGCAAAAAAGAAATTGAGATTAAAAACGAGGTCACAGGAAAGATTGAGTTGAAGGTATTCAAGTTCCCGGCTTGGAGCAAGGCTCAGTATGTCGAGGCAATTAAGGAAAAGCTAAAGGAAAAGGGCAAGGAATTAGGCGCGGCAATGCCTCAAATGAGGTTCAAGACCGAGTGGGCGTTCCAGCAGATTGACCGAGCTTTTGGTTCTAAAAGGGGAATCTTCAAGGGTTTAACGGTCGACAACAACAACACTGTTCCCTGGGAAAACCTAAAAGCAAGGATCATTAATAATAGGTTTAAAGGTAAAGGTGTAAGTAAGGCTGAGGCGGCATGGGTTCTTCCAACATTGGAAGCTCTTGTCCGAAATGGTCGAGTAGATGTCGATCAAGCGGTGAGTGCTATGAAGGCTTTGGCAAATAGCAAAGTTGAGGTTGAGTATCTTCAAAAACCAAAACTATCACCACAAGAAGCAATCCAAAAGGCAATATCGGAAATGGGAACTCCATCCGAATTCTCAGTGAAAAGAGAGAATAAGGAAAGACGGCTAAGTGTGCGGTACACTAAAATTAATCCGAAACCAATAAGGGAAATGCAGAATCTTAGGGAGGTTTTGGTACGTGCTCCTGGGGTAACAACTTTCAAGGGGCATTATTCAGAGAAAGATGTGATTGGATTTGGTAGAATGTACAGCACATCGCAGGACGGAAAAAAGGGAACCTTCCTCTTCGAAGTGCAATCAGACGCTAGAGATGAAAGGTTTCAAAGAGATGATTCTGATAATGACCCCGATCTTTTAGTGTGGAAAGTTAAAGCAACGGAAGGTAACCTACTTAAAGCGTTTGAACCAGAATTTGGAACACTGCAAGTAGCTTCTGCAAACTTTAATCCATATTCTCGGGAAGATATTGTCCCCGAAGGATATCGGGACGACATGGGGGAAAGCGACAGAATATTAAAAGGCGATATTCTGATTGGAGGTGAAGAAGAACCGCCCAAAGTTGTAGCCCGAAAAGTAGGTGAAGACACCTACCATGTATTCGGAATGTACACGCTCGACCTAGGTAGGCTACTTGATACTCATGGTCCTGGGTTAGTTGAAATTACGGCAGATATCACACCAATAAATCCTCCAAGTATCGAGCAAACCATAAAAAGAAAAGAGGAGTTAGAGAAAAACAAATCGCTCTTAGACGCCTACGAATCCTTAGTGCTTAAGGCCGTAATTGCAGATGCAATATCAAATGGGGAAGACTTTATCGCAATAACTGACCCAGAAACCGCCGCAATGACCGAAGGACATACGAAAGTTAAGGATGGGATGTATGTTCATTATGGGACGAGAAATGGATCGTTACACAACATAGCTAAGAAACTTACTGGAGATACGGGAACTCCGTTTAACGATGGACCATCTTCCTACACATTCGATAACGAAGAGGCCGATCGGACAGAGACCCCTCCTGAAGTTCTTAGATACCCCAAGAAAGATGTCACAGGCGTTTCTTACAGCTTAGCTAAAATCAAAGAACTCGGCGAGGAAAGCGATGTCTACAATATTCTTGGAGCCGCCCTCCCAACGGATCGTCCTTACTGGCTGAAACCAGATGGGTCGGTTGTGGATGTCGAGGAAAACGCCCTCATCGACATGAACTCAATTGGTAGCCACTCCGAGGCCGCTTTGGATTACTTGCGGGAGAATAGCCCGAAAGATGAGTTTCTCACTACCTGGGGGCTTCTTGACCCACTTGAGAGGAAAGAACGGCAAGGATCCGTTGTTGACGAGATGCTTAAAAGAGGGTGGCTCCGAGTAGTTGGGGATGCTTTCAATTTGTATTTTGAGGGGAACCCCAATCAAACCCAATTAAACAAACTCTTTGAGGCCGCGATTGAGGACGAAGTTAAACTGATTCAAGACCTCAGCGGAACTACCGGCAGAGCTAAATCAAAACTACTTTACGAACCGCCGATGCCCGACGAGTTGGGTGCGGCAATGCCTCGGCATGGATTTTCCACAACTCAGCCTAGATTCCTGCTCCATAGCACAAAGGTTCCTAGTTCCTTGGAAGGTCTTAAACAAGTATCGAAACTTGGAGGAACTCACGATGTCCGATTGTACATGGACAAAATGGGCAACAAGTTTGTCGTAAAATACGGACAGACAGATGAGCAATTCGAGAATGAGGTGGCCGCCGACACCGTGTATCGAATCCTAAACTATCCTGTTCCGCCTTCTCGAATTATCGAGACTAGCGAAGGAAAAGCCAAGATATCGGCTTATGTCAATGGGGTTACCCTTGGGAAGTTTGAGGAGCAGATGGCAAAAAACCCAGAGGTCGTGGACGAGGTCTATAAACGTCTGGCGGACGGAGTACTTATTGACGCTTTCTTGTTTAACTACGATGTTCTTGGCCAGGATAAAGACAACATTGTGGTGTCTCACGAGGAGATCTTCCCAAGCGATGTAATTACCGATGGTTCAGAGCCAATCGTTCAGCATACCGCCTACAGAATTGACAATGGCGGATCTTTTGACACAAGAGCTACGGGCTTTAAGCGGAACGAGCCTTTCTTCTACGACAGCTTTAAGAGGTTACAGGAAAAGTATCCCAAGCTCCAAATCAAGCCCACAGACATTGTGGCTCAGATTGGGGATCTTGTCCTCAATATGGACTCCATCCTTAACTCTATTCCAGAACGGCTTCGTCCAGTCATGGCTCAACGGCTTCAGTGGATGGCCGATCAGCTAAGTGCTTTAGACACTCTTCCGCCTGCCTCGGGGTATACCGAAGACGAGGTAAAGACGCATTTTGAAAGACTCTCCAAGGAAATGGCCGCCGTCAAAGTGGCCAGGAACGAGGCTGGAGACCTAATCAACGAGAAGACAAATAAGCCTTCAAGGATTGCCCTTTACCAAAACAACGGAAAACTTCTTGGCTACGAGCCTAAATCGGAATTTCGATATAGGCTGGAACGAACTGCTACCTTCAAAATGTGGTTTGGGGATTGGGAAAATAACCCAAATGGGAAGGCAACCAGTAAGATCCTAGACGAAGCTGAAGAGCCAATGTTGATGTATCACGGAACCCGTGCCTCCAATCGACTTTTTGGGCAAGTCTTCAAACAAGACTCAGACTCTTACGACAATCGCCCCAAGTACCCAAGAGCCTTTGCCGGGAACATGTTCCGTGGTACCTGGATCTCAACTAGCCGCAAATGGGCTGAAGATTGGGCTGAGAACACAGGCCCAGACAAATATGACGAGCAGGTAGTAATTCCCATGTATGTCAAAAGCACAAATCCTTTTGACCCAAACAATCCAGAGCATGTGGAGAAACTGATATCTTACCTCAAATCCAAAAACCACGATGTGGATCCAGTTTCTGAAATAGCCTTGCGGGAGGGGTACGACGATTGGACTATCTTTGAAAGTCGGTTCAATAAGGTTCGTAACAAAGAAGGTACCGACTATGTAATCTCACCTCAAAATACGGCTCCAAACCTTGATACTCTCTACAACACCGGGGACACCGAAGAAAAACGGAAACAAAGGTTCTTCTCAAAGATGCCTTACCCGACTCTTGAGGCGATTATCAACCTAGGGTTTGATGGGCTATGGACTCGTGAAAAGGGAATGGACGAATCGTCTTTATTCGAAAGACAACCTTTAGTAGCTGCGGATCGTTTATTTGAGGCTATTCGGTCTGGTGACAAAGCGGAAGAATCAAAAGAACGGTCTGCACTATTGAGATCCATCAAAAGCTACAAGGAAAAGTCTGTTGCAAACCTCCTATCTTTTAGACCCGACGGCGTAAAGTCAGCGGCCAATGTTGGGATATTTAAATCTAAAGAAGACCAGAGCAAGCTGAAGGAAAGGGGAGACGCCCAAAACTACCTTGACCGAGTAGTCCGTAACCCGGCCACTTACTGGAACGAATTTAAAAAGAATGGGACTCGGTATGTGAGTTACGAACCAGCCGAGAATTTAGTTACTTATGCTTTTGCAAGCCCAACCAGCTTGCGTGAAAACAATATTGCCAAGGTTAAACTCCAAGATGGGCTATATTATATCGGAGCAAGGACGGCTCCATCAGCTAGAAGTTACAAGCGTGAGCCTATGGATATTCTCGGGGCGGCGATGCCTCGGAAGTTTGGAGTAAGGCTTAAAGATAACCTCCATAAAGACGCTTACGATCGTCTCACTAACCTTACTTACGAGCCGATTCCCGATGCTATGGTTGAGGAGGAAGCGGTGGCTTACCTAGAAAAGAATGGGATTCGCGGCTCGATTGACGCGGCTTTATCGAAGAGCAGTCCTCTTGAGTATGGTTCAAGGGAAGTTTTGGCGCAAATTGTAATACAAAAGCTAAACGAAGAGTACGATAAGACCAAAGATCCTCGCATTCTTGAAGATCTAATCTCGTTCACTGACGCTTTCCTTTCCGCAACCTCAGAGGCTGGTCGAGCTCTCCGAGCCCTTAAACTTTGGACTTTGTTGTCCAAAGAAGGAATCTTGATGCTTTACCGCAAAAAATTGGACGAAACCAATCGAGAAAAGCGTGATCGGTTTAACGAATTCTTTGCAAAAGTTAAAAAGGAACTTTCGACTCTTCCAGAAGGGACTATCGACAAAGTTCTTAAAGACATGGAAGGAGTTATCGGAAAAGCCGATAAAGCTGGTCAAGAGGCCAGAACAAAGATTGCAGTAAACAACACAATGACTTTCTGGGAAAGTTTTGCCAATCAGATTGGTGAAAGCCTAGTCCGTAAAGCCAGCGAACAATTGGAAGAAGCCGAAGCCGCAAACGAAGAAGGCGCTCAAGAAGGTTCTGGTGAAGGTTCCGAGAAAACTACGGATGGTAAAACCAAGTCTTCTACGGAAAAAGCTAAGAATGCTAAGGTCATTAACCAAGCTGCACAGGAACTTAGCCAAAACATTAAGAAGATGTTTATGGCTTTGGCGGAAGAACAAGGGAGAAGGATTCGTGATCCACGCACAATTACTGACGAGGAGTTTGCCAATAAGACGGTAAAAGAACTTGATCAGATTCGCAAAACTGAAAAAGACTCCAAACAACTTAAGAAGCTAACCGACATGCTGGAAGCTTGGCCAAAAGCCAAACAAGCATGGCAGACTGCGGTCGACGCCATACGAGCCAAGACAGCCACCAACCCAGACCTAGCTCAACTCTTTAACGAGTTTGTTGACCTTTCGTTGGACTCTCCTTTTACCATGCCACAGATCAAACGCCTTCTTTCGCTCAAAGGAATCAAGGTAGAGGATTTGATCCGTCAGCATTACCAAGAAGGCAAGCTGGCTAATAACGCCTATTCTCTAGCTAAAGAGCTTGTTGAACAAGCTGGGATTGGAGCCTGGGAAGAAGGGATTGGAGCAGACTACCAGGATCAAGAAGGATTTTATAAATACAAGAGAGAGAAAGACGCTCCCAAAGAAAGCCCTTCAAGTTTGGAAAAAATTCCCTCATTGTCGGAAAGACTGGCAAACGCCATTGCCCTTCAAATCCAAAAATATGTCACCGAAGAAACTTCCAAAAAACTTGATCGAATCATCAAAAGGTTTTCTGACAAGCGTCTTCAACCTTCACTAAGGCGTTTTGCAAAAAGACTTGTTGAGTATCAAGCTCTTGGGCTTTTCCATAATTCGTATGCCTGGACCGAGTTCCAAAGACAAGAAGGTCTTGACAAGGTAAAACCTGAAGTTGTCCAAAAACTTGTGGATCTTGTGGGGCAAGCCGAAAAGCTTGTAGGGTTTAAGAAAGAACAAAAATACGCTGACGCTATTTCTTTGATTGCGTACAAAACAGAAATCAATTTCTGGAACTTCTCTAGATCATGGTGGTATTTCAGTATTTTGTCTGGGTTCATGACTCAAGCCGCAAATCTGTTGGGTAACTTTGCAAATAACTTTTTGATGGTCGGGCCTATCCTTGCAAAGCATCTGGCTCTATCCGTTACTAACCCGGCCAATGCTAAAGCAATTACCCAAAGGTTTATGCAGACTTTAAGTCTATCCCTAAAGGATATGGGGTATCTTCTTTACACAGGAGTCAGCGGAACGAGAAAGACCGAAGATCCTCATTACACCAAGCAGGCAAGAGAATTTTTTGAGATTGTGGCTAGGAACACTCCTTCCAAGCCAGTCAAAGTTATTACGACCAGTATCGCCACAATTGGTAGGGTTATGAGTGCGATTGATATGCTTTTTTACAACTTTGGAAAAGAAGCTTTTCTATACAATGCCGCTTATAATCAAGCTAAGGAAGACGGACTTTCTGGAAAAGAGGCGACTAAAAAAGCTTTAGAAATTACTTTTAGAAACTCTGAAGCTTTGGCTGGGTTCCAAGCCGTTGCCGAAACTGAGGGATACGCAATTGACAAAATGGCGTCTCTCCCAACTCAAATAAAACAAGGTATTGAACAAGCCATTCGTGTTCAGGAACTTGCAAACACAAACCTTGAAGGAAGCGAGGAATCAAAATCTCTTGCCAAATACGGAGAGATTGCTGGTAACGAAGTAACTTTTAATGAAGATCCAAAAGGCTTTTTGGGCGCCGTTCATCGTCACCTTGCAGCGTTGACTAATCGATACAACCTTATCTCGCTTGTCATTCCCTTTACTAGAATTGTGGCTAATGTCTGGAACCAAGGAATTGACTTTACAGGTCTTGGATTGGTCAAAGCTAAAATGATGAAGGATTTGCCTGGAACAGCCGAAGAAGTAGAAGCTCAGAAAAAACTTATGAAAGCCAGAGGGTTAGCTGGTTTGGCGGCTATTGCGGGTACTTGGTTGCTGGATTCGTTAACTTGCGGGAATTACGACACCTTTGGTTTTGAGCTTTGCGTTGGTGGTCCGGGGCCAAAAGAAGTATCCCAAAGAGAATTGTTAAAAAATAGGCTTAAATGGAAACCAAACGCTATTTTCTTAAGAAGCAAATTCTTAAATCCGGATGGGATTTATCTCAGCTATCTCCCAACGCCCTTAGCGTTTGGTCTTGGAACAATTGGTTTGTTTAAAGACAACCAAACCTATCGATATTTCACTTCTAAAGCAGGGGGAGACCAGGCTATGGCGGCTATTTTAAGAACAATAAGCATTCCATTTGAAATGAATTTCCTTTCTGGTTTAGGCGATGTGTTTGACATTCTTTCCCCATCTAACCCAGAGTCAGCCTTAGCCAAAGCTAAATCCTTTGTCTCAAGGCTTGGCTCTTCTTTAATTGCTCCAAACATTCTTAGGGATCTTGACCAACTTACTGGCCTTGGTGGCCCAAGAACAGCTAGAGAAGGGTTATTGCAAGGAGCCTTTATTGCAAACACGCTTTTTGCAAGGCAACTCTTTGGGGAAACAGAAACAGATTTATTGGGCAAACCAGTTTACATGACCTCTCGAATAATGAGCGGGGCAACTAAAGACCCTCTTGTTCAAGCATTGATCGAGAAAAATGCACTTCCGTCATCCGCTCAAAAAGACAAGCTTTTTGGGGTGGTTCCTTTGGACGACGAGCAATACGCCGCCTATAGGAGCGAAAGAAACAAGATTCTTGGGAAACTTTTAGATAACCAAAGCACCATTCAGGCCATCAAGAACATGGATCCTTACACCGCCCAGGTGTTTGTCTCGAAGATGACAAGTGCGGCAAGCCAGCAAGCCAAGGCTAACCTCATCAACAAGGATCCCTCAATTGTCGAAGGTGTTGGTGAGCTTAAAACACGAGCGAAATAAGTTTGGCAAGGCCTAAGGACAGAAGGCTCCAGACCCAGACCGCAAAACAATAAAGGTAAGCCACAAAAAAGAAGGTGGCAGGAACTGCCACAATCCCAATCAAGACCTGCCATATCCAATCCAGTTTTGGGTAAACGATAGGCTTACCCCAGTTATCTTGACTTTTATTAGTCATAAATTAACCTCCTTATAATAAGGTTGACGAAAGAAAGCAAATCAAAATGAAAGGCGAAATCATCCTTACTCTGTTGGTTCAGTTTCAGAATCAACTTAAAATCTTCCATTGGCAAACCAAGAGCTTTAGCCAGCACGAGGCTTTTGGGGAAACCTACGAAAAACTGGATGGTCTTATCGACACCTTTCTTGAAACCTACTTTGGTAAGTATGGGAGAATCGTTTCAGAAAATGGGTTTAGCTTTGAACTGGATAACCTAGATCAAAAACCCGAAGAGTATGTCAACGACTTCATTGACTTTCTTTTTGAGCAACTCCCCAAGTATCTTGATGCCTCCGACACCGATCTCATCAACATCCGTGACGAAATTCTTGGAGTCGCAAACAAACTTAAATACCTCCTTACCTTAAGTTAAAGTTATGGGATTGGGTTCTGAAAATCCTGGGTTTCTCAAGCTGGAAAACTTATTTGCAAAGGGAGCCCTAAAAGGAAAGGCTGGTAGGGTTGTCGAGGCGGCAGTCAGCAATGGGCTAGACCCCAACCTATTTGCGGCTGTCATTGCCCATGAAACTGGGAATGGAACATCAAACGCTATCATCAATTACAATAACCCAGCTGGGATTATGGATCCCAAGACTAACTGGAACTCCCTTAAAAAGTTTAAATCAATTGATGAAGGCCTAGAATATTCGGCTAAAAACCTACGCCGACGGATTGACCAAGTAGGTGGAGACATTTCAAAGCTAGCAAGTATTTATGCCCCAATTGGGGCTGGTAATGACCCAAAAAACCTAAACGCCAACTGGGCTGGGAATGTCAGCAAAATTTACAATTCACTTGCAGCCACCGAAACGCCCGAGGCGACACTTTCCCAAGATAGTACGCGCTAATTAAAACAAAGAAACGAAACACAATTACTGGCAACAGAACCAGTAACCTTACCCATACCATTCCAGTTCAAGCTCCATGTCATTGTCTTCCCCTTGGGATGCAAGGATCTGAAACCCCTTATGTTTGAGAACTTCATCGGACAATTCGCACAAAGCTTTACGACTAATATTTAATTTTCCGCCATTGTCTAAAATAGACGCCGCCAAAAAAATCCGTAGCAATTTAACGCCAGACGGGCTTTCTCCGTAAAGGGTATAGATCTCGTTCTTGCCCACAAAAGCATCTTGAATCTTGCAAAGCCTGTGTCAAGATAGGCTGAAATGAAACTTAAAAATCCCTTTTTGAGGCCTCCGACAGGATGGGTGTTTACCGACTATGACTTAAAAGAAACTATCTCTGGCGTAAATCTTCGAGAGCTTATTGAAAATATCAATAAGGCTAGGCTAGACAAAAACCTAGCTAAACTAGAAAACGCAGAGCAAGTAATCCAAGACCAACTTTGCGACATTCTTGGCTCTTCCTATTGCGACGAAAAAGGTCTTGGGGATTATGTCCACGACATTGCTCAGCCGATCGCCAAGATAATTGATTCCGTGGCCAATACAAATGTGCAAGGTTGCGGTGGATGTGCCCAACGCAGAGCCAAGTTAAACCTTAAAAAATAAACTAAGGTTCAATCCTAGGAAGCTGTAAATCCAAGGGCACAAACACTGACTCGGTGAATCGGATTTGTAAGCCAATCCCATAATCGTTGGAGACACCTTGGAGGAAGTCGGGTGACCCGACTGGTCCGTAGTCATTGGTGAATGAGTAGAGGAACTCTGGTGCCCCCCAAGGGCCAAAGTCGTTGGCGGTGGACATTAACAAGTCTGGGTTGGCCGATAGAAGGGGAGCCGAAGCTCTCGTAAGGATTAACTCATTTCGGGTCAAGACCTGGGCTGAACACGGAAGTCCCAACAACAATAAAGCTAGAACTACGCGCCCCATAAATCCTCTGGGGATAGGGGTTCGGTGGATTGCTTTACTGGGTAGTCTTGGTCTACCTGGTCGGACAGCCATTCCATGCAGACTCCGTCTTTCTCCACAGCACAAGTTTCATGGCCTTTGTCGCAGGTATGTATGGCTGGCTCATCGGCCGCCCAAGACCAATACCCATACCGAAGGAGCTTGTCGGTTAGATCTGGTTTAGACTGATTCATTAAACATCTCCGGGTTGTATTCCATAAATAGCTTTAGCCACAAATCCGAATAGGCTTGGGTTTTTCTTTGCTGGTGAGGGCTTTCAGAAATCTCGTCTTTGAAATTTGGATAGGTGACTGTTTCGGAAAGCGTTGCAAGCGTTGTTGCAAGATCCTCTTTGGTTTCAAGATAGATGCGATGCGGATAATCTGATTTGTCATATGAATGAATTTCAATCTCCTCTTTTATTTTTGGTTGAATCAAATCGACTAGACGAATTAAGTCGTCTTTGTCTCTGGCTCTGACCACGAACAGCTTGTGGCCGTCGAGGTCGATATGGTGTTCTTTCTCAACGATCGAGAAGAAACCAATGTTGGTGGCTATCCACATAGTTTTGTTGCCTCCTTTATTCTTCTTCCGATCCATTCCATGCAGGGAACGGCCATCGAGTTTCCTAAAGCTTTGTAGCGGTGTCCGTCCGGGCATTCCTCCTTGGGCTTGCCCTTCCAAGAGATCAAGGTATGCCCATCGGGGAAACCTTGCAAACGCTCGCATTCCGTGACTGTTAAGCGGCGAACCGCAAACTTTACCCTCGAATCAATCACCCCTCCAGTGTGGCAAATGTCCGAGGCTGTTGACCGAATAGGCACGGCTTTCTCCTGCAAGCATTGATTATAGGTGTCAACCGCCATCACTTTAGGGCCACTGGTATTGGTTCCTCCGCAAGCCTCGGTAAGGGTAGCGGCTACTTGTCCTCCTATTGTTTGATTGTAAACATCAACGGCTACTGCCACTTGGTTGTCTCCCATATCGCTTCGGAGAGTAGGGGATACTTCTTCGACAAACCGACTATCTTTACCTTCTCTCTTGGCAATTCCAGGCTCAAAGGCAATTGTGCCAGCAGTCTCTTGAACCAGTGGGATATTCCCACCTCCAGTTCCGTAACGAGATACACAGCTGGGAGCCACTTCCAATGGTCCAGTAACTCGGCTATCGTTTGGGTGATTCTCATAAAGCACTGCGTGTTTGTCTCCTTTGGTAAGGGTGGGGCAAGGATCTCCGTCTTTTCCAACTCCTAGGCCGTTGCCTTTGCCGTCTTGTTTTTCGCCCCGCTTACCAGCGTGACGAGTAGCTTGATCGTGAATTGGGATTGCCGATTTGACCAGCAATCGACCCGTGGTGAGGTCTTGGTTCCCAATCCCCTTGTAATCCCTCGCTAGAAGGGTGTCGCAGGGAGACTCTGGGTTTGTCCAATAATTCTCGGCTACGGAGTCTGAACTTTGACCGCTGTCTCGAGAGCTTCCTGAAGCATGGGTGGAAGTTTCTTTCCCCGCACTTCGGCTCGGCGCAGAATCCCTTCGCAAGCTCGCCCACTCAAATAAAACTTTTGTGGGATCTCCGTAGTCTCGAGGACATGCGACAAGGAAACAACGCTTGCGTCGTTGGGCCACACCGAAATATTGGGCATCCAAGCATCGCCAAGCGATTGACCTTTTGGGGCCAAACACACAACCAGCGTCTTTCCACTTGCCCCCTGGTGGTTGTAGCTCGCCGTCTTCACCGGCAAGTGCTCCCAGAAAGCACCCAAATCCGTTGTCTTTAGAGGTGAACACTCCTGGGACGTTTTCCCAGACAATCCAGTTTGGGTTGAAGTGGTCGGCGATTCGGACAAAGGTGAGGGTGAGACCGCCTCGGGGGTCGTCGAGTCCTTTCCGCAATCCCGCCACGCTGAACGCCTGACAAGGCGTTCCTCCGACCAAAAGGTCGATTGTTCCAAGTTTCCAGTCTTCATATTTGCTCATATCTCCTAGGTTAGGAACCTCTGGCCAGTGGTGCTTGAGCACCGCTGACGGGAAAGGTTCGATTTCTGAAAAGGCAACTGGCTTCCAACCAAGCTTCTCCCAAGCTACGGAAGCCGCCTCGATGCCCGAACAAACGGAGAGGTATCTCACAAGAGAACCTCTTCTTTCTTTTTCCGAGAGTAACCAGTGAAGCCACCAGACTTACGCAACAACGACCTTGCTCTGGACGCTTCTGACCCAGCGGGTTGTGTGCCGTGGATTAATAGGGCAAACGATCGGTCGTTTGGTCCATAAGCAAGGAAGTCATTGTGGTCAATTCCAAGGCCGCGGATGTTTGCCTCCGATTCGCTGAAAGCCACATACGAAGTCTTGAGGTTGTGACTTTCCGCCAACTCATCATGTGTTCCGCCAAGGCTTGCGGTTAGCCGAATGTTTGACGGCAATTTGTCAAGACGAGCCAACCAAAAAGGAATTGCTTTGGTGTATGCGTAAAAAAGAACCGAGGGTTTTCGGCGAGCTACTTCCAGCCAAGCGTCAAAATACGATTGGTTAAAGAAGTCGCCCGACTCGTGGATCCGAACTATCTTGGCGACTTTGGGTAAAGAAGCCTCGATCAAATCGGCCATCTCTTGGGTCGTCGATTTCCACAATAACCCAAAGTTGTGCCAACGGGTCTTTCTGGCATTGGGTGACCTAGCCTCATCGCTGGCGGCAAAACAGCGGAAACGGCAATGCTTGCCGTCCACAATCTTGCCAGTCAGCGGATTGGCTTTGGACAGACACTCCTTGGCAAAAGGGCAAGTGTGCCCAGCGGGAAGGTTAAAGATATGAATACCCTTACCCAGCTTGGCGTTGCCTCTTTTGAACTTAAGAAGGTTTTTCACTTAATGGTTTTTCCCTTTGAAGGAAGTTGGTGAATGTAATCCAGCATCCAGACAGAGATCTTTCGGTCGATCATCTCTAGGAAGCTGGGGGCAACTCGGGTGAACTTGTGGGATCGTTTACCCGCAAGCTCAAGAGCTAGCTCCTTACATTTCTTTTTGTTGATTAACTTCACAGCGAAGGGAGGGGTTGAACACGGAAGGTTGAGAAGGTTTGTTCCGTGTAGCATCCTTCAACGAGGGTTGCGGGTTCTTTGACCCCAAGCTCGGCTAACACCTCGATGAGCTTATGCACATCAAGGTCACGCCGCCTTCCGTCGGAGGCTTTGACGACCCAATGATTTCCTTCGAAGACAGAGTTTCCCGTCTCCTGGTAGGATAACTTTAAGATTGGGAGCACCGACTCCCGCACTTTCTCTGCATTGTTTCTCTTGCTGGTGGCCTCCCCAAACAGATCGATCTGATCTGTTGTTGGCCGTAGGGCGATAGTTGCTTTCATTGTATCCTTTCGGTTTGAGTTTTGTTCTATTGGTTGGTTTGAAGTTATGTTTTTTGGCGTATTTGATGCTTCCTCGGTCAATCCCCCAGCGCCTTGCAATTACGGCTATTGGGACGCCGTCTTCAATGAGCTTCTTCCATTCTGCCCATCGTCCATGCACACTGGTTGGGTCTCGGTAATACTTTTGCTTTCCGTCCTTGTTGACATACGCCGTGATATGAGTTCGAACTTTGAAAGCTTTGTTAAGTTCTTCGGCCAAATCCTTGGTGGCTTTGGCGTAGCTCTGCAAATCTCGTTCCGTCTTAAAGACAATCTGTTCAAGGTTATGGATGGAAGTTCGAAGGTTTCTAATTTGGTCGGTTAGAAGGGGAACAGCAGACTGCTCCACTAAAGCCTTGGTTTCGGGGGACATCATGGGTTACTTTCCAAGAACTCAACGCACTGAGTAATGGCTTCAAATTGAGGTATCATTGGCGGATTTCCGTTTCTGCCAAAGTATTCGTTGAATACATCTTTCAAAACCGCAAACTCTTTTGTGTCTGATCCTTTCTTTATCTCCCGAATCTTTGATGCAATTTCTGGGATATTGGCATTCATATTCCACTCTTCGCACAATTCCAAAGCCCAAGGCCGCCAAGCATTGTAGAATTCTTTGCTGTAAGTCATACAGAAACCCACGATTGTTGGGCTACCTTGAAAGGAATCCCCATCTCTTTTGCTTTCTGTTTAGCTTGTTTAAGCGTGGAAAAATGATTTCCCATAGGCTGGCCAACCCGATTAAGCCAAGACCCAAGCCAAACGATTTTGGAGTTGTGTTTAGATTTTCTGATAAACATTGTGTTCCTAGAATCGGCCAGCCACGGATTTGGGTTATTCAAGTTTAGTTTTAAGTCTTTGCTGTAAGTCATACATTGTTTGCCCTTTCTTCTGCTTTCTCATAGGTGTCGTGAAAGGCGGCTTCTTCAGCAGCTTTAATCAAACCTTCGTCAGGGTTGACGATTGGGGTATTGTCTTTATCCAAACTGATATGCAACTCTCCAAACTCAGCTTGGTTAAGCTCTGAGGTAAGCCAAATGCGGGTGTCGTTTTCCATGTGACCCCAGTATTCGTACCAGCCTATTCCGACATCTTCTTCAACAAGGTTATGGGTTACAAAAGTTGACACCCGGTAATCCTGGTCATCGTAAGTAAACTTAACATGTTCTGCTTCACACTCTTCAGAAGTAACTGGGTCTCGTAAATGACGCCTCATAACTGAACCTTGTGATGGTCCTTTATTGACGCAGACTTGTCAAGAAGAAGTCTTAAAGCAAAGAGCTCAGATTTCAGCCGAGCATTTTCATCACGGATGTTTTGAGTCGCTTCGCTGTAATACTCTTGCCTTGCTTCATCGGCGACTTGTGCCGCCATCTGGCTTCTCCATTGGCCGTAGGTGATTCCGTTCATTATTTTACCTCTTTCTTTTTGTTTCTACTGCTTCTTTTATGGCTTCGGACAATTCTTTAAGTAAATCTTCTGCTTCGTCTAAGCCAAGAAAGTATGTTGCGTTTGTATGTGGGAACGAAAAGGGAAGGCAATGTATATGCTTCTGTATGTCTAACTGGACAACTCCTTTAGATCCTTCTACAGAAATATCCGTAGTTCCCCAAGTGTCTCCGTTATAGTTTACACCGCCATCTTCGCATTGAGAAATGTGTTGTCCCCAATCGTCAATAAAAGCAACATTGTCTTTAACTATGGATTCTTGAATAGTGTCACTCATCCTTGAAACTCCAGCAATTTAATTGGGGACGAAGATGATGCCACAACATCAATGTAAATCTCCCGTCCTTCCCAAGATTCGTCATTATCAAAGGCTGATTTTCTTAGCCAATGCTTAAACAAGCATACTGCTTGTGCTTTGGTTTTATCTTTATAAACCTGTGCACTATTCTCGTCGTCGGATAAGCGTCCGACAACCAATACAGACTTTAATTTCTTCATGTAACCTCCTTATGTGATTGGTGCTTTTGGGTAGTAGGCTTTTGCTTCGCCAAGGGTTTCAAACTCAGCCAGCAATTGCCGATACCCGGTTGATGTAATTTCCAAAGACTGAATGTTTTTGTTGTGGTAAGTGTAATACCGATACACCTTGAACCCCTTCAACAAAGGTTCCCCATCTTCATCGTAACCCCAATCTCTTTCGATGACGGTCTTTTGTTTGTCGGTTGTTTTGGCCGTAAGCAAATTAAAAAGCGGAAAGTTCATTTGTCCTCCTTTGGGCTAAAGATCTTTTTTATGAAGCCTATTGGGCAACCCATAGTTTTCTGGTGATCCTTAAACTTGTTTCCGTAAATATCGATTCCATCTGTGTAGCGATGCCCCATTGAATGAGGGTTATGATAAGCGTCTACTTCTTTTCTTTCTTTCCCAAATAAAAAAGCTGTTATTCGTTCCGATTGTAAAACCTCTTTGCTTATAACCTCTTCGTCTACTTTTAAAGAATAACTATCGGCAAAATATCGAGGGTAAGGAAGCATATACCCAATAGGAGTTCCTTTGTTAATCTGAATTAAATGATTTGGTCTTGTTATTTTAAGCGTAAAAGCAAAATTGCGTCGTAAATTATCTGTCTCCACAACTGCGGACATAAAAGAAATGCCATCAATAAAATAATTTGGGGGGTTGGTTATTAAAGTATTGACCCCTTTAGGCGTTCGAATAAGCCAAGGTGTTTCAACTGTAAAAGTTCCCATTCCGAAATTAGAAGTAATGTTTTGGTGCCTTGGGTTTTTTTCGTTATGGGTAATTGTTACGCCTTCTTGTTCTTCTCGCCCATTCCAAAAAACACTAAAATTATAAGCCGCCAACAATACAAAACCATATTGATTAGCAATTAATAACGGCAAACAAAAATAAGCCTGTTTCGAAAACCAATCTCTTTTCTTTTGTCCGTTTAGGTTAAGGATTAACTCTTTAGGATAGTGTTTGCATGCATCGTTGTGGGTAATAGCCAACAAAGTATTTGGCGGAACATCAACTAAGTCTGGGATGTTGCCTTTGATGCTAAGTCTTTGTTGTTTCATTTAATGCTATCCTTGTATTACAGCTACTCGGCCACGCACTGGATCGTTGATGAAGCGAACGAGTTTGGCAAATCCACGGAACACGCAGCGGGGTTGCCGTTTGTTCTCGTGGGATTCCATGTTCACGCTTTCACTGATGAAGTGATTGACTAAGTGGCAAGCGTTCTTCCAGTGAAGCGTAAGGACATTTCGTCCAGACGATCGACTGGCTTGTTTGTTGTAGTGAATGAAGAAGCGTCTCATTATGGGTTCCGTTCAGTTAAGGTTTGCAATACCTTCTGGCTGGTTGGGCATTCGGTTAAAGCGGAATCTCTTAGGCGTTCAGCAATCTCGGTTCGGCGTAGCAAAGTCTTGCCGACATCACGAGCCAAAGCCGAGCGACTGGCGATCTTCCGTTTCATCGAAAACCAAACACCGCCAGAATGTTTCTTCATTTGGCGTCGAGGTCGACTTGCTGGATATTAAGGAAGCCGGGTCCGTTACCCTCTTCATCCCGATAAACCCAAGCCACGGACGGCTTTCGGTCTTTGGGGTGGGACTTAAACACAAGTCCGTAGAGTGGCTGGCCGTCAATGCCTTCTTCGTCGCACACTACATCGACCAACACTTTGCCTTTTAACTGATTGTATTCGTTTAAGTAGGGGTCTTTCTTTGCTAGGCTCATAGCCAAGCTCCTTTCTTCTTGGGGTTGGAGTATCTGGGAACGAAGTATTTGTCTCCGCTCCAGTCCACCTTGTCTTTATCAAGGGCTCGCTCAATGCCCACGATGTCGTGGACAAGCGAGAAAGTATGATCGCTTGAAAGCATCTCTTTCAGACGAAGCGGGTAGAACTTGCTGTGGCAAATGGCTAAACTAATGCCAGCGTTGGAAACAATAACTTTTACTCTGTTTCTCATCTTCCGCTGTTCTTCGCTATCATCAATTTGAGAGGCAATCTTTTCCATCTGATTGTGATACTTCATCACTACTTTACTTATCAATTTACTATCTGCCTTGGACACTCCCTCAATGGCCATACAGAATCTCTCAGTTCTATCCATCGAATTGGGAATTGTCTTGGACACAAGTCCTCTGCCTCCTGGGATATCAACTCTCTTTCTCACCTTGAACCTCCTTGGTTAATGATTTCCATTTGATCGTGTTGCGTAAGTAAATGTTTCTTTCCTCGGCGTAGGCCAAGTCGTGAAAGACGGATGAAGACACCCATCCTTTAACAAGCCAGACAATGTGGTCTTCGATTTGCTTGGTGCTCCAGTCTGCGGGAATGGTTATGCTGACATCCATCTTCACACGGACTTCTTGGTTCATCCGCAAACCTTAACTTTCTGTCCCTCAAAATCTAAATGCAGAACATTCTTTTCATGCCGTTTGCACCAAACTTGCAGACCTTTTTTAGTCCACCCAACCTCAAGGCTGGCGTAGGAGCGGGGGCTTTCGCCATCGGGCAGTTCGTCCAAGCAATCTCGGCAATGGAAGAATGTCTTAATCTGATTCTTGATTCGTTTGGGTGCAATCATCCAAGCGTCCTTCGTATGATGGTTGCTGTATCCATTGGGATTACTTCAATCTTAAGAAGATCGTCGAGTTGCTTGGTTGTTGGCGTAGGCACCCAAACAACTTCTTTCTCAAGATCCTCAATCTTGCTGACGCAATCGGCACTCTCGCCTTCGTCGTCGGTATTGACGATCAAGGTCTTGCCGGCGAGGTGAGACTGATCCGCCCATGTAAAACGGTAGCAACCGACTTTTTCCAAGTGCTCGTCGCCCTTGATCAACCCCTCGTCATCGACAAAAGCTGTGTCGCCATTCGGCATACCGAAACAAGTAAAGCAACTGCACTCCAACAGATCGTTGATCTTTCGGTAGTCTTTCTTGGGGAAAGATACTTCCGTGATTGACCGAGCTTTGGGGTCAATGAGTATTCCTTTAACCTTAAGCTGAGGTGTAGCCATATTAGTATTCTCCTTTCATCCCATACGCACTACGCATTGGGTTTGTTTCTTGGATGTCTTCCGCAAAGCTGTGAGCTTTCTGATTAACCGACACGCACTGGTTGACTTCATCAAGCCAGTCGGACTTCTCTTCGGGTAGCTTCTCGGTTCGCCCCATCCATGTCTGTGGTCGGATGTTGCAGAACCAATCTTGTATCGAGGGGATCCGCCCCAAGTCCTCCTTCACATGTTGCTCGGCCACCCATCGGGTGGGGATCATTCGGCCATCGCTGTTCTTGATGGCGTGGCCAAAGATCCGTTCAGCCATGAAGCAACCCTCGGCATGGTGACGAAGGGCACGATGGCGGAAGTCGGCCATCATCATCTTGCTTTCGTCAAACCAATCGTGGATGGCTTGGTAGTCTTCGGGTTTGCCACCCCACTTCCTGGCTGAACTGACTGCGTGATGGTAGGGATTAGCCATTGGTCGGATGAGGAAGGACTCCTTCAACGCAGCTATGCAATACTTCACCAAAGGTTTGGTCGTAGTATTTGGACATACGCTCGACGATGAGATTGAATCCTTCCTTGGTTAATCCCGAGTCGTCGTAGCCCAACTCCTTCAAATCGTGAGAGGTGAGGGTAACAACTGGGGCGTGATGGAACAACCGAGTGCTCATTAGTAGGTTTCCTCGGATGTGTTGACTTCCTCGATCCGCTCGTTGTAGGTCAGTTCAATCTGATCATTGTCGAGCGTCCAACTGAAGGTTCCGTAAGACCCCGAGTTGATTTCCCATCCGCCATGCTCCGACTCAAGGATTCGGTAGAACAAATCCTCCAGTGCTTCTTCCAGCGTGGCTTCCTTGGTGATTTCCTTTGGGTGTCCGTCGGCAAACGACCATCCTTGGTTGATCATAATCCCTTCGATGGACGACTTGAGTTGTTCGTCGGGCAAGGTGATCTTAACTTCTTCAACACCTTTGTTGGTCTTCTTGTTCTTAAAGAATTCGGAAGACTCAAACGAACCGCTGTCGCCACAACCATCAAAGGTTGCCTCGACACGCTGGACACCTAGCTGGGTAAGAATCTCCCGCAGAACTCCACGACTATCCTTGGCTCTCTTGCGGTGAATCTCCCGCTCCTTGGCAATCCCTTCGTAGATACTTGCCATATCTACCTCAAGTTTCTTGGTTTTCTTTGGCATATTGTTTCCTTTCTTTAGCAATCAAGGGGGCCAATCAGCCTTGGGCCGATGTGGGTTGCCCCATTGGTTAACTTCTTGAGATACTCAATGGTCTCTTCGACCGTCTCCGTCATTACCGCCTTGGCCTTGATGGCTAAGGCACGAGCCTCGGCAGTCAGATGGGCGTAGCCACAATCGTCGTGACCCGAGGTGACGCCCCCGTCACACATCCAGACCACCGCCTCGTTGGCAAACCGCTTGGCCGCAATCGCCCAGCGTAAGGCTGGGCCATCGACGCCGTTGCCACCGCCGTTCTTGGTCGGAAGTTTGTCCACCATCTTGCCGTCCTTGGCCAAGATCCAGAAGTTGGGGACATTCTTGGAGCCGTCTTTGTGGGCGTAGGCGGCAATCGTAGCTCCAGGTGCTGCGTTAAGGATCTTGAGGATGTCGGAACTTTCAAGCGACATCGATCCCGACCAGTCGATCAAGACAACCCCGCCTTTGTTCCGCTTCATCCGATCAAAGATCCGCTTGTAGGGATCAGTGAGCAGACGATGCAAACGGCGTGGGCTACGACCCGATTGCGAACACACCTTGATACGACCCATGTCTCCGTTGTGCATCTTGGTGAGGGGAGCTCTGCCGTGGCAAAGAGGAGCGAAAGCTCCTCGTCCGTCGTCATCGCTGTCGCAATGTCGTATGTTTGGAATAGGCATTTGCCCGGTTTCGGAAGCCAGAGCAATATACTTGTCCAAGATGGCGGCGATTCGCTCGGTGACTTCAAAGCCACGAGTCATGGGAACCTTCCGCTTCCGACCATCAAAGGATCGATCGCTGGTCAATATGCTGGAGCAGTTTTCGAGGATGGTTTCGATTTGCGAATTGATGCAATCAAAACCCTCCAGCATGGACTTGTCGCCCAACTCAAGGGCGGCTTTCTTCACGCCATTTCGGAAGTCTTCCTGACCCGCCGTGCCATGAGTAGCTGCGATGCCTTTGATTAAGGTTCGCCAGTCTTTATGCTTGGCTGACTCGTAGCCAGTCGTCTCGTCGGTGGGGTCGAAGAGATGGAGGTGAGGCTTAAAGCCCTCTATCTCGAGAGCTTTGTTAACCCGACACTCCTCGGCAAACATCAACGATTCAAGGCTGGCTTTCTTTCGTTGCACCCAACCCGTCACATCCTTGGGGCTGATGCGAATGTGCATCAACTCGTGGGCACGAATGCAACGAGCCGTCTCGTCGGCATCCAAGGGAACCCGAATCGTATGGGTGGCGATGCAGGTCTTGGGAGCTCCTCGCATCGTCATACATCGGGCGATGTCCCATACCTCATTGTCGCCACGCTTGTTGCCAGCTTGGCGTATGAACTCTGGGAAGATTGCGTTACTCATCGTTACCTCCTTTCAGCGAAGGTTGAAGGTTGGTTAGTCGTTAACTTGATCGATCTTGATGGCGTCCAAGAAGTCGGTGGCTCGGTCAGCGAACAGCAACACCGCCGCTCTCTCGGCTCCGACAGACTTGCGAAGATTGTCGAAGGCGTAGAAGGAACGGAGGTCAATGCGACGCTCACCCAAGTCAGCTGACCGCTCGGCGTAAACACGAAGGTCAGACGACAACTTCTCCAACGCCGTCTTGTGGGGTTTGTTGACCCGAACACGGATCGGGAAGCGGGAACGGATGGCCTCGGGCAAGTCCTCAAGGTTCTCCAGATTGGTGGTCATCACCACGCTGAAGCCTTTCTTGGGGGTCTCAACCTCGCCAGTCTGGGGATTCTCCCACTTGCAGGACTCGGGGCTGTCGGTCATGGCAAGAAGCGTGGCAAACACATCGCCCCCCGCCTTGTCGATCTCGTCGACAATCAAGCGACCGCCAGTCCGCCATGCCTTGACCGCTTGGCCTTCGTGCCAAGAGAAAGTGCCTTTGTCGTTGGGCATCCAAGCCCCAGTGACATCGGCGTTGGTCATGTCGGGAGTGCAGATGAGACGGAAGGTCGGACGATCCCCAGTCTGCATCGTCAAGCCAGCGTAGGTCTTGCCAGTTCCAGGAGGTCCGTAAAGGACAAGGCGATCAACGCCAGCCTTGAATGCGTCCTCAATGTCGACCCAGCAATCCGTGTTGCGGGTTGTGATGGTCTTCTTCTTTGTCGTGGTGGTGGTGGTAGCCATAGGTGTCTTACTCCTTTCGGTTGGGGTTATTCGGCTTGCTTCTGTCGCAACGCCTCTTGGGCGTCGTTCTTCTTGGCCTCAAGGATGGACTCCTTGAGATCGTCACGCATCTTGCGGAGGAAATCTGGCATAGCTTCGAGTGCCTCTGGACTAAGATCGCTGTCGTCCATGAGTGCAGTCGCCGAGACGGTGATCATCATCACCACTCGTTGGAAGATGCTCTTGTCACGAGAGGCGAGGTGACCCAAGGCGGCAATCGCGGCTTTGACCTCACGGCCTTCCGCAGATGCCGGCCCACCAGTCACCTTGCATGCAATCGTCATCAACAGCTTCAGCAAGGCCTCGTCTTGAGTGTCCTTGGTAGCCTTGATGCTGATGCAATTCATCTCTTCCATCATCCCACCTTCGTGGGAATCGTCGTCTTTTGTGAACTTGATTCTGCTCATTGTAGTAAGTTCTCCTTGTCTTGACTCGACAGGATCCGGATATGGCAGGATTCTGTCAAGATAAGATTGTTAAATGCTTCGTCCGCCAGCGAACAACACATTCCGTAAGGTGGATCGCTGGCCTATCCGCCTTGAATACCGACGCAAATCAGTGAAGGTTTCGGGAGCCATCAACTCAATCGACGCACCAGTCTTGTGGGCGTAGACCATTGAACCCTTGTATCTGGGTGTTGGGTTCTTCGTCGCACAAGACAAGCAGTAGAGGAGATCAAGATCCCTTCGTGCCTTCTCCGTGGGCTTGTTGCAGCAAGGGCAAAGGTTGCTCATGCTCTAACCTTGCGAACTCTGGCTTGATCGTCCCACTCCCAGCCTTCGGCAATTAAGAAGTGGTAGGCTCGGTTCAAGTCCTTGAAACGCTTGATGACATTGAACCTTCCGACTCGGTTATCCCAATAGATTACTTCAAACATACGACCTCCTCGTAGGAATCAAAGATGCGAGTGCATTCGCTATTGATTCGGTTGAGTATCTTGTGGAGCTTCTCGTTCTCTTGTTCCACAAAGCTCAGCCTTTCACGAAGCCCATCGATGCACAGATAGGCATCTCGAAGCTGATGCTCTGGGATGAGGGGCAAAGGTTGAAGGTTCGCCATTGGACTAGGCCTTCAAAGGAACATAGGTTCCATCAGCAGCCATCAGTGCCAGCTTGCTGGCATCGGGGAACGCACTGATGATCCTTGCCCAGTGCATCACTTCCTCACGGCAGTCGCTGATGTAATGGTGACGGAGACCAGAGACTGGTCGTCCGTTCCTCAAGACGATCCAGTTCGTCTTGGGGTGCAACCGATTCAGTGTCTTGTTGATGGTGGCGTTGTCTCTCCATTGTCCGAGTTTCATATGTCTTGACTCCTTGGTGTCCTTCTGTTACAAGTAGTAGATGCCGAAGGACTTGGGCATCGACTGGAAACTGGTTGAAGCGGAATACATGAGAGGCACTCGCCTCTCTGAGATTCAAAGGTTGTATTCTTTGAATCCTGGGACTCTTAAATCCAGAATGAGAAGGGGCGGATGGGCTTCAAAAAGGGTGGCGTTGATAGAAGCAACCCAAGTCAAAGCGACCCAGAAAAGTGTGCAAACGCTGGCCAATCGAGCCAGCGGATATCTGGAAAGGGTAGTAAAGCAAGTTGACCGAGGGTTGGAGGTTCTTGAGACGCAACCTCCAGCCAGTGTCAAGGAAGTGGATGCACACTTCGAAGCTCTCAACAAAATTGACAAGATTGCTAGGCCAGCGTTGGGGCTGAACGACCAAGCAAACGGAACGAACAAGGGAATTGTCAATATTGCGATTTTACAAGGGGTTGCAGAAGCTCCAGTTGTCAAGATTTGTCAAGACAACGAGGCGAACAGAGAAACCCATTGGGTTGGAACCCCAATTAGGCAAACGATTCAGTCCAATCCCCAGTCCTCTGAACCTTTGCCCCACGCCGACGGAGTTGACGATCGTAGTTCGTCCCATTCCGATCTGCCTTCCTAATGGCTTGGAATCGCTCCTCAAAGGCCATAGCAGCGAGGCTCCTAGACTTGGTAGGCTTGGCGTAGTGGTAAGTGCATTCCTTGGCCATTATGGCCTTCTTCTTTAGCCCCCAGAGGGTCTTGCGGTCAGAGTAAAGTTCAAGCCGATAACAAGCGTCAAGGGTTGGGGAAGGCTTGCAACCAGCGACAAGGGAATTGTTAATCGTTCTGTCGGGGTATCCAGCAAGTATCAGTTGTTCTCGTAGGCTTTTATTCATATGACCTCCAGGAATTAAAGGTTAAAAAAAGAAACACCGAGGGGGATTGAACCCCTCGGTGCTTCGGTGAACCGATCCTTAAACCAAGGATTCGGTGAAAGTCCCAACCTTCTGCGGTTTGGAAGGGGCTTGGGTCTTCGGAGGAATCGAGATACCGATCCTCACAAAGAACTTACGATCACCAGCAGTGACCATTTGACCAGCCTTGGACAAACCAAAGGGGGTCAGATTTGTCCAACCAGTGTCACCAGTTGAACTATGACTCCGAAGGTAATCACCACTGAAGACAAAGGCCACATAGTCTTTGTCGCCTTCCTTAAAGGCAACTGCTCCCCAATTTCCAGCCAGTGATTTAATCAGATTACTAATTGCTTTCATATACTTATACACCTCCATATTTAAGGGTTAATTTTATTGGCAACCGATCTTCGGTGGCCAACACCTCGACGGCGACCGACCGAAAAAACCCGACCGACCCCCACCGCAAAAACCCCGAAGGGGTTTTTGAACCCTGGTAATAACAATAGATATAAGAATTACCTACCACCCTCCCCAGTATATACCCCCCTTTTTATATAGGAGGTTTCGCGGGGGGTGATGTAAAAAATTTAATTTTGTTTTTCCCGACCCGACTAGACAAAGCGATCGGGTTGATACAATCGAAGTATGCCGCTGGGAAAAGCAAACATGCCTTGCAACAAGCCGCGTAAAAGCACACGGCCCGGTAAGAAGATGATGGTCAAAGCCTGCGAAGGCGGGAAAGAGAAGCTCGTGCATTTCGGGGATAGTTCGATGAAGGACTATCGCCAGCATCGAAGCGAAAAGCGTCGCAAAAGCTATTGCGCCAGGAGCGGAGGAATCAAGGGTGGCAATGGAAAGCTCTCCGCAAATTACTGGGCACGGAAAGTTCTTTGGAGCTGCTGATGAAAGCTTTTTGGGACAAGGAAAATCCCTCTCGTAAAAGCAAGAAGCTGTCCCCAAGAGATGTGGCTTGGGCTAGGGCACGAGCCAAAAAGGCTGGCCGCAAATACCCAAACCTCATCGACAACGCTGCGGCGGCTAGGAGATAACCGATATGCCTCTCGGAAGAAATTATGCTCGTGAGTACGCCAAGTACCACAGTTCAGCCAGGGCAAAAAAAGATAGGGCGGCAAGAAACAACGCCCGTAGAAAGGCCATCCGTGCTGGGCTGGTGCGAAAGGGGGACAAGCGAGACATCGACCACAAGGACGGAAACCCACAAAACAATCGCCCCAGCAATCTTCGAGTTATGGCTCGAGGGTTGAATCGTGGTCGAAACAACAATACCTGGAGACGAGGTTGAAAGACATCGACGAGGCAGATCCCGGGGAAGTCGTTGCCATTTTAAAGTGGATGGCCGACGAGGGGTTGGTTGAGTTTGTGTGCGACGAAGAGGGTGATCTGATTGTTCGTGTGACCGAAGAAGGAAAACATTTCGAGTTCGATCGGTAAAAAAGTTGGGTTAGGGGAGTTGACTCCCAAAAATAAATTTCAAGATGAGGTGATGGACAAACACCAAAAGAAACTTGAAGAACAACTCCTCATCGAAAGTTTGATCGAAAATTACGAAGCCCAACCACAAGGATGGTGTGACGAGGTTGACGAGATATGATTGGGGAGTCGGCAATCTGCGACGCTATATCGTCGCTAGGATCAACCCTAGCTCTAGTTTCCGCCACCCTAATCGCAATGGCCATAGCTGGTGCATTTGGAGATCTTTCAGCAAAGGTTAAAAAGATATGTCCCAAAAGGGATAAAAAGAAGAAAAAGCGTACAAGTCGTTGATAGACAAACACCAAGTGGGTTAAACCCTATTTTTTCAAACCCACTTGAAAACCCACTACAGCTAAGTCTTTGATTATCAATATTCAAGTGGATTAAGTGGATTTAAGTGGATTATTTTTAAGTAGAGTGTTTTATAAATATTCTGGATTTCGCCCCATTTTGCAAATTGCGCAGGAATACGACCTAAAAAATAACCCACTTAATCCACTTAACCCACTTGGGTTCTGATGGACAAGGGTTTAGGTAAGTGGGTTTTGCCGTCCAAGTGGGTTTTCCCTAACCCACTTATTGCCCTACGGAGCGTAATTGACCTGGACTCGAGCCATCTGCAACTGCAAAGCGTCAGTTGTGATATCTTTTTGAAGCCCAATCGTAATGTAAAAAGTTTGAGTTGTATCAATCCCTAAATTTTCAAAATCAAAAGTAGATGTTGCGGCGCTTACTCCTGCCGAAGCCGATGGGTGCGAGATTTGGGAAGATTCTGAGTTTTTGTTAAAGAGCCCAAAACCACGCATTCCCACAATAGCCGTAGACGATTGAGCCCCAATATTTAGGTTAACAAATCGAGTTCCGCCAACTCCGGCTGTAGCCCCAGTGTTAGCCGATGAGATAAAAGCCCTAATTCTTTTACCATTTGCGTTTGCAGTGCACGAAGCAAAAAGTAAGCCCTCCAAAGACCCATTTTTCCCCATGCTTCCACCTGGAATTGTAAATGTTGTTTGAGCAACATCTGCGGTGGTTGCTGGCGTAGCCGCGAAAGAATACTCCGCAAAAACCAGCGGAGAACGGATTGGCTGGATTAACCCCATAAACTATGCACTTAGGGCAAAGTACTTTTTGCTGATTCCGGAACAAATCACATTGACCTGATCTGTTGGGACAAACCCAGACTCAAATACGATTGACCCACCATTCCTAGAAATCAAAAGATTGTCGGTTGTCGCTGCCGCCCCAAAGTTCAGATACATATCTGTGTCCGAAATATTTTGGAAAAGAAGGTATCGTCGGTTGGCGTCTGAAGCCAAAACTTGAGCGCTTGAGTTTGCAGTCGATGAAGTTGTACTTGCGGTACGAGTAACGGTGGAGTTGCGAGGACGAGTATTTACATTCGTAACCCCAGAAGTGTCTACGGACAAAGGCCTTAAGCTAGTTCCGTCAGTCCCACCATATAAATTGGCAATGGTCGGAGCAGTTGCCCCAGTGGTTCCAGCTGAAGATAGCGTTACATCAAGTCTTCGCTTAGACCCATCAATCGTTGAAGTAATGCTATTCCCGGAACCATCCCGCAAATTTGACTCTGTAGGGATCCGTCCGCTGGAGAGAGAAGGAAGTTTGCCATTAACAGACGACAAAGTTGTTTCAGTTGAAAAGCCACTGATACTTAGGCTTGCGCTGGACTCCACCGGAATTTTGCCACCCACCAAAGCTGGCAAGCGTTCTGAAAGAATCTTGTTAATCTTGACCGCTGTGATCGCCTGGTCGTCGTGACCCTCGGGTGACAAATTTGTAGGAATAGCTGGCATATAACCTCAATTGTAAGTCGAAAAATTAACTGTCAATAGGGTTTACAAATTAAAGTCATAGTTTGATTTTCCACACGGTGTATCCGTCGTGGGTTTTTCTCTCCACCATCTCTCCAGTCACGGCAAGGCTGGCCAACATACGACCTAGAGCTCGGCTGTTGCTGACAAACATCTTCACGCTACCTGACAGCGAGGCGTCGTTTTGTATGGCTAGGAGAAGCTCGGTAGCCGTGCCTTTCCATTCGGTTTCCCCAGGGTGATCGGAGCGGTAGTTCTTGAGGAACAACTCCAGAAACTCTTGGAACCCGTGGACGCTGGAGGATGCACGGCTCTCGGCTAGCAGCATGGGGTGGTGGTAGGACTTCACGCCGTACCGCTTGGAGCCAACGACCTCTGCCGGTATTTCCCAGTCCCGTAGCCAAGCGGCGAAGTGAGGTAACTCCTCCGACAACATCCGTTCGGTGTCCAGATGACCCATCGTCTCAAACAGCTTGTGCGACTTGAATTTGAAGAGGCTGATCTTGTCGAGGATGGAACCATCGGTGTGGGGGATCGCCTGGATGGATTCTGGATCGTCATTGAGCGTGTCGATGATTCTCCCCCGCCAATCCACGGTCTGAGCGTCGTGGAACTTGCGATGGTAGGAATGCTTGGTGTTGGCCACCCCACGCTTGATCATGCGGCTGAACCTTCGGTGAGCCTCGGAAGAATCCGCACTGGAGGAGTCGTCGACATTCCAGACGGAGACCTCGAACAACTCGTTGTTGAAGTCACGACCTTTGACCAGGAAGTCGGAGGCGTCGGCTCCTCCACCCATCAGCTTGGCCACGATCTCGGTGCCAAAGAAGGTTTTGCCCTGACCCACCGGACCGGCAATGAAGACGGCCTGCCCTGGGACAAGTTTCCCCTCGAGTGCCGAGACATAGAATCTCTTAAGCCACGCCATTAAGTAGGGGAGGGATTCGACTGGATCGATGGCGGAATCCAAAAACTCGGCGATCCAAGGAAATCCCTGCCCCCATTCGTGATGCCCCTCGGCAGGCTGAAGAACCCGTGCCTTGGAGACATTGAGCATCCGTTTTCCGTTCTGCACCACGACTTCTCTGTGGTCGAAGAGGCAGGGGACGGCACCATGAACGACCCGAGCTTCCCGAATACGGCGAAGAGCCTCGTCGGCCTGGGAGAGGGAGCCTCGGGCGTCGGGAGCCGAGCTAAGCCCGAAAGTCCCGACGATATCCTGTCTGGCATCATCCTTGTTGGCGGGTCTCCAAAATCCCTCCATATCTTTCTTCCAATAGAACTTTCCGTCGTGCCAATAGCTTTGCATTGGGCCACCGAAGCGATCCTCCACAAACTCCTGCACCCACGCCGCACCGAACAAGTCCGCCCAAGACATAAACCCTTTGTTGGCGCGGGTAGAGTAGGAGATCATGCCGGTTTTGGTTACCTGGGCTCCCGTCCTGTCGATGTTGTCGTCGATCCAGAACAAGGGTCCACGAACTCCCTCCTCGAAAGGTCCGACCCAGCGGCCTGGGTAAAGTTCCTGCACCTTGGCGTAGACCCGATCCAAGGGGATCTGGACCCTTCCTTCCCCACGATACTTCTTGGCTTTCTCGACGGCCTCGGAAAGAACGCTGTGGACGGCCTCGGTACGGATGGGTTGGTCGGAAAACTTCAAGGCTCCGGGGAACCAAGCGTAGTACTGGTCGGGTTTGTAAACGGCCTCGTCGAGGCGGGGAAAGAGGCTCTTGGCCTTTGTCTCGTTGACCAAAAGATGCAGAAACTCTTTCAACACTCCCGGCAACACATGGATTGGCTCCTCGAACATCCACACCACCCGAGCCCCCGAACTGAAAGTCTTGTGAGCGTACATCGGCTTGAAACCCGGCTTGGTCTCCCGGCTCAGACCCTCAACCAACTGCTCGTCGGTGAGGGGAGTGTCGTAATCGGCGATGAGGCCGTGCATCTTGAACGGCTCGTTGGATTTGCTGACCCGCACATGAGGGTTGAGACCCTCAAACCCAGAGACAAATAGGCCATCGGTCGTGTCGGCTTGGCACCACTTGCGGAACTCCTCCTTCTCCTTGAACTTGGGCAGGGTGACGGGAGCCACCTCCCACGGCTTTACGGGTTCGGCAGTTCGGGAGGTGAGGTTGGGGATTCTAAATAGAGTTGTCTTCACATTGTCCTTTCCGGCGGTTCAGGCCGTTTAATTCCAAACATCAAATTCTCTGTCCCTCGGATCTCGCTCATATCCACGCAGATGTGTTTGCCCGTGTCGTTAAGCTCGACCAAATAGACCGGGTTGTCGGACTTCCCATAGTCGATGACGGCAATCCACAAACCTTCCCCCTTGGGTGTTTGCACCCATCGCTCGTTAGGCAGGAAGGTCCACTGGCTCATTTTCCAGCTTTCCTATGGAGTTCTTCCCGGAGTCTGTCGGTTGTCTCAGTGCCGGGGCTTACTTCCTCTGGCTCCTTGTATTCAATCTCCCCGTCGATGTTGTAGCCGCACCCTTGAAGGAATGGCTTGAGTTGCGATATGATTGTGTCGACATCCTCTGCCACAAACTCAAGAGTTGTTTTGGTTGGAATCTCAAACGAGCCCCGGGTATGATAAGTTTCGCACGGAGGTTTGACGGATTCTCCGATGAATGTGAATTTCATTTCTTACCTCTTTTCGCCCTTAGCTTTTTTGGTTTTGTTCGACTTGCGTCGCAGGCCATACAAAGAAGTGATTCTTCGACAAACCTCTTTCCACATTTCAGACACTTTCTCCATTTTGGTTCTTTCATTCGGATTCCTTCCATAGGGTGCGGTTTTCCACTTTCCAAAAACCGGGTTGAAGTGAGGTTTGTATTTCATTTTTTGTAACACTCCGCTTCGTGGGACTCGGCCTCGATTGGGCAGCCTTCCAGCCAGTCGGGTGTCACGGCCATGAGTCGGTTCACATCTTCGCAGGTCACATCCTGGTCAACTTCTAGGATCACCTCGTCGTGGACATGAGCCAGAATGGAAAGGCCAGCGTCTTCCAGCCTTAAGAGGCACTCTCCAAAGACATCCCTAGCGGTGGCTTGGACAAGGTTCTCGCAGAGCTTCCCACCCCAGAAGGGGAACTTGGGTCCGCCCATGTTGACCGAGGCTCTCCAATCTGGGCGACCATGCGGTCCCATCTGACTGGTGACGCCAAAGTATTTCTGGGAACGGCCAGAAGGCAGTTCGATGTGGCAGTCCTCGCTTTGTGACTCTTTGAGCGTTCTTTCTAGGCGGTTCCAAAGGGCTACCACTTTGGTGTTCTTCCTTCGGTACCGATCGACAATCTCCTTTGATCTTGATTCATCCAAGTCAAGACCAGCCATCATTTTAGCCACCAAAACGAACTTCTTGTACCCGCACCCATAGCCCAGACCCAAGACCTGTGCCTTGGCCAGAGCGTACTTGGCCGGGTCACCCTTTTTCAGCGTCCCCTTGTTTCCATTCCAGATCCCCGAGGCAACGGCAAAGGCCTCGTAGATGCCGTAGCCATGACGCATGGCGTTAAGGAGTTCCTCGTCTCCGCACAGCCAAGCCAAAACTCTCGGCTCAATCTGAGCCAGATCGGAGATGATGAATTTCTTCCCTTCTCTTGGGACGATGCAGGCTCGTAGGTCGACCCCGTGAATCTCGCCCTTAGGCAGGTTCTGGAAGTTAAACTTGGATTCCCCCGACCAGCGTCCGGTCTGAGCACCAAAGTACTTTAACCCAAAAGGAACAGAACCATCAGGCCGTCTCCGTTTCCATAGGATCTCCAACTTAGTGAAGAGCATGTTGGCCTTTCGCCAATCCCGCATCGCCGCCACCCAAGGAAATTTCTCACCAAACTCTTCCTCCCAACGGATGCAGGCCGGGTCATCTTCCGAGGTTGAGGGAGGGACTGGAATTCCAGCTTCTCGGCAGGCTCTGGCTAGTTCGGATACCTTAAGAACATCCCCAGTGTGGTCGTCATTTGCCCAGGGCAACTTTTCGTTGGCTTTGATACGAATCCAATCAAGGACATTGAGACCCTTGTCCACCAAAGGGGAATCAACGGCAAACCCTCTCCACCCCATCTCAATCGTCTGCCGAGATAGGCGTTGCTCGTTTTCGGGCATGCGACCAAGGAAAGTCTTCGCAAGGTCGAGGCAGTGTTTGGAATCGTTAAGGGCGTACTCTTCAATCTCCTTGGCCTTGCCTAGGGCAACCACATCGTTCCAAGTCTTGCCCTTCATAAACGCACGAGGATCCTTGTCGACGGCAACACCTAGGAGCTCTTTGGACGCCCCGCCAAGATTCCTCGGAGCACCCATAAAGACGGACAAGTTAGCCGTGCAAGTGAAGGTGCTAGGAAGGGCCTTCGTAATCCCACGCTCCCGCAGCACCTGCATGACGGCTCCGTCAAAGCTGTAGTTGTGGGCAACCCAATGCTTCCCATCGATTTTGTCCCAGGGAGCTTTTTCGGGTCGGCCTACATACTCCAGACCTGGCCCCACAATGGAGACCAAATAAACATCGGTTGAGGGGTGGCGTAAGTAATGCCACTGCCCCAAAGCATCAATGTTGACGTCTGAAGAGTACGTCGTCTCGAAATCGACGGCGTACATTATGGAACGATAATTCTGGAAGGTTCCTCTGAAGGGTTCTCAACCTCCTGCGTCAAGATCTCAAGAAGGTTAGCCACCCTCTGATAAATCTTTTGCGCTGCCGCCAACTCTAGGTCGGTTGCTGAAAAACGATCCAAATGGATCTCAAAATTTAGTTTTGAGTTTTCCTTGTCCTCGGTTGATCTGACTCTTACATCTACGCTCATTCGCTGTTTCCTTTCGTTTTGTGCCAGGATCCAATTATTTCCACCGGCTCCTTGAGGGGAGGGAAGTCGTAACGAATCTGGTCTTCCAGTTCCTTAATCCGCTGTTTAAGCCCAAAGTTCTCAGCCTCAATCGTCTCAATAGCCTTTTCCAGCTTGGCCAGACGAATGTCTTCCTTTGTTATTTCGGGTTGGCTGGTCATCGCTCTTTCCTCCACTTGTCAAAAGCCCAAGCGCAGAAGCAACAGACGAACACGATGGCTATGGTTGAAACGACAACACCCACGGAAAAAAAGATATACTTTAGGGCTTCAATCATTTTTTCCGCCCTCGTTTTTTCCCGACAAACACTTCCTCGGCCTTCCGAAAAGGCCAAAGCTTGTTTGCGATTTTCAGATGTTTCGGCCAAGTGTAGGAGACATAGGATGTCTTTCCCGAGTTGGTCGTGTACGAGGTTGTGTGAAACACCGAGCGGTGTCTGATCCAAACGTAGGTGTAATGGCCTATCCATCCTAGGATTAGGCCGATAACAAAGAGTTGCATCGGTCTCCCTCCTTTAATTGTTGATTGATCCTCTCTTTTAAATTTCGGTTCTCTCTGCGAAGGTCTGCGTTCTGTTGCTCCAGTTCCGCCAAAAAGGTCAAATGCTCCTGGCAGAGGTGCATGAGTCCGTCCGAAACCTTATTGGCTTCCTCGGCGTGTTTTCGAACACGACCAAGTTCGTCCGTCAACCCGTGGTAGAAGTCCCGTAGCCGATTGATTTCTCGATCGCTCACAGGACATCCTCCTTGACCATCCACGCCATCACCCGATCCACCGTTTCTTCCTTGGTTGAAAAAACCATAGTAACGACGGATCCAGTCGTCGGATCGGTTGAGAAGGTGAGGTGGGGAAACCACCTGTTGGCTAGCCATACGAATAGCCTCATCCTTAACGCTTCGAGCATTTTGAGGCCTTTTTCTCTTCCTCCATCACATCCTCAATGGCTCGGACGATGGCGTATCCAAACAGCTTGTGTTTGTCGGACTGGATAAGATCACTGCCAATCTGAGCCACCTTCGTGAAAGTTTTGTCGTCGGTCTGGAAGCTCACCTCGCACATCTCGATATCCTTCGAACCAAGATAAGTAATGACCCCAAGCTTGTTCTGATTGACCCGTTTGGCGTGTTCGACCAAAGCCTTGTCCATATCGACCTTGACGCCAACCCGCTGCTTCTTTTTGGTTTGTTTCTTAAGTCTCATTCAACTTTACCTTTCTTGGTTTTAAAAAGTAGAAACGCCGCCCTTACAAGGGCTCGCTCCAGATGATCGACAGCATCCTCTCCATGACTGTCTTTCTGAGCTCTGTTGCCATCCAGTTGCATCATCGCCTGACACACATGCCCGACACATCGGTCGGCGTTGTATCGGCGAGAGTCCGTATGGAACCACTGCCCAAAAACACTTTTGTCGCTCCCTTTCGTCATAATCCGATGGATGACTTCCCAAGCCGTATCCGCCACTTCGAGGATGGATGGGACATAAAGTTCCGCGCTTGTTTCTAAAGCTGAGGAGGTGCTGTCTTGTGTTGGAGCCGTTGCAGGATCTCCCTGCACACCATGAGCGGGAACTTCAGTCATTTTAGCTGTTGAGGCTTCGCACGAATTCGACGAACTCGGGCGTGTGCTTCGTTGCCAGCTTGACCGTCGGCACATACCAACTGGCCACGCTGCTTGTCCGCAGGCTTGAGGTCAGTTCGTAGGCAGCCGTATCGATCCCTTCACGGAGCGGTCCCTGGGAGTCCGTAAAGATCTTCCGTCCAGTTGCCCGATAGGCACTCTTGGTGAGGAGCCACTGGGCGCGAGCGTAGTAGTCCCCATTAAAATCGTAGGGGAACAACGGATGCTCTTTGGCTGGAGACTTCACAAGAACGATGCAGGTCATCGCCTCGGAATAGGTGTCGGTTCCTTCTTCCACATCGGCGTCACCCGCCAAAGCTCCACCCGCTTCACGCACATCACGGATCGAGGCGAAGTTCTTCGGCATTTCGCCAGAGCCGTAGGGGACATCCTGAATGTAGAATTTGACCAGACGAAGAATCGTGATTGGAGTCGGCTTCTTGCCATCCCCAAGGACGATTTCCTTGTTGTAGACAAACGAGCCAGGAGCGAACTGGTTGGACAGGTCGCCGGTCTTGTTGACGAGGTTGAGCCGAGGGATGATTAAATCCCGATGGCTGAACTCACCCTGAATCTGGCCATCAACCGAAGCTCTTACCGTAAGGCTGGTCGATGCGGTTTCGGTGACTGCCAGTTCTGTCGAGGTCTCTTCAACGACCTCCTCGACTGGCTCCACTCGTCTGGGTTGCGGTTTCTGGATTGGTTTAGTCGCAGGTTTTGCGAATGATGTTTTCATATTTATTTTTCCTTTGTTCTTTGTAGGTATCGAATGTCTTCCCCACCTTGCAGGACTCCCGCATCAGTGAGTCGGTCTTCGATCTCCTGTTTAAACTTCTCCTTGGAGCCTCGCGGCGCCTTATCGGAGTAAGCTTTCAGAAGTTGGGCAACGGACACTTCTGTCACGGCGGCAAATTCTTCTGGGCTAAGCCGATCCTTCACGAGCTCCCAAGTGACCTGGGGATCGGTTACCGACCTGCGGCCAGCCCTAGATTTAAGTTCAAATCCGGGTATCTCTTCTCCCGTTTCCAGTGCGTGTCTTAAATTGTCTCGACGAACCTTCTCGCACCACGGCTCTAGAATTCTCCTAAGAACCTCTGCCTTGCTCCGCAGCTGTGGAGTCGCCAGCTGCTCCGGGTTGTAGAGGTCGAGCAATTCCTTGTCTGGCGCAAGCTCCACAAACTTGCTGGAGATAATCAGAGCCTTTTTGTGAAGAGCCGTGCATGTCGCCTTGGCTCCACAATACAAACAAGAAAACTCGCTTGGCCTTAAATCCTCTGGCTTGTGATCCTTGGCTCGTGCGATGACCGCCATCACACGAAGCTTCATCCGCTCTAGGTCAGCCTTACGGTAGAAATTTGCACGGCTAACCATATCCAGCCTAGGTTGAGCAAAGACCACTTCGACATAGTCAACGGAAGGCCATTTCTCAAATACGCCAATGGCATAAGCCCATCCCTGGAGATTGGTTTCAGCGTCCTCCACCGCACTCCACCCAAACTTGGCGTCACCAATCTTTGCGTAAGCTCCATTGACGAGCACTAGATCCGCCGTCCCAAATGTCAGATCCATAATCCCAAGGCGAAGCTCTTGGTGGGTTTCAACTTTTGAGTCGCCCTTTTCAAGCTCTTCCCGCATTGCGGCAAACAAGTCGCTTACAAGCGTTACGCATCTTGTCTGCTCTTCATTAAGTCCCTTTAAGTCGCCTGTCTCCAAGGCCTTGTGCATCATCGTTCCCTCGGCAGCCTGGACAGATTGCGATCCCTCGTCGGGCTTCCAGCCTGGGCAGGCTTCCCGATACATCAGCTGAGAAGGGGAGAACTCGTGGTGTCCGCTCATTAGCTTACCCACTCGTCTCGAATTGCTTCGTATTCCTCCATCGCACCTTGGAAATCTTCTTCCCACTTGGGGATGTCACGCCCCTTGATGCCTTCGAAATATTGGACTCCGAGGACATAGAACTGCCCGGACACCCGTTGAATTCGATCCTGCAATGCTTCTGTTTTTGTTTTCATATCGTTGCAATGTCTCCGTCGTTAAGTGTTCCAATGTTTTTTAATTTTGCCTTAACCCGACTCATCACTTGTTCCTCAATGGAATCGGCGGCAAAAATTATTCTTTGAATGGCCTTGGACTTGGCACCGGCACGATGGATGCGCCCCAAAGCCTGTTTAAGATCAATGGCCGAGTAGGTCGGACAAATAAGGGAACTACGAGGGCGTAGCCCATTCTCGTCGTGAAGCGAAACACCAACTCCACCGCTCTGAATTTGGCAGAGCATCACATGAGTTTCTTCCCTCTGAAAATCGGAGATCATCCTTTCTCTCTCATCTACCGATTGATCTCCCCATATCATCGAACAGTCCTGAATGTTATACAATAATTCGTCAAGAGAATTCCGAAAATTGCAGAAAATAACTACCGAGCGGCCTTCGTCCAGAAGAGCCTTGGTCAACTCGACAAGCACGGGAACACGAAGTAACTCCGATTCCTGCCTAGCCCTTAGGATCTCGGTCATAGGGTGTGGCTTGTCGGCAGCCTTGCTTGCTTCAAGCTCTGCCAGTCTTTGCTGTAGAGCGTCGTACAAGCCCTGGACATCGCCACAATCGTAAGCTTCGGCAAAAACCTCGTTGTCTGGAAACTTGTCCCCAAGCTCGTTGACCCTAATCCTGCTGGCTTTTGAGGCCATTGCTTGATGGATTAAATCTAATTTTTTCTTCCCTCCAAAGTATGACATGGCTCCCCAAGGAGCTTTTTTAACCCCATGCTTGATGCACCAAGGCCAAAAATTCTTGTAATCGTGGAGACCAAGCACATAGCCAGAGTGCTTCATATCCAATGGGTTAGAGGCAAAAGTGGCTGAAAGCATAAGAGTGTAGTAAGGGCGGGAAGCAATCAGCATTTTCCCATTAAGGGAGTTTTGGCCTTTGCATTTGTGAACCTCGTCCCAAATAAACAATTGATCGTAGACGATCGCTTTTGACCACACCCAGGCTCCCCCAACGAAATCTCCATAAGGAGTGGAGCCAGCCCTAAGTTTCTCGTAATTGATGATGAAAGTTGGTTCGATTCCAGCCGCTTCGCACCATTTTTTCCAAGCCGGAATAACAGCCTTTGGGCAAATGACCGCCACTGATTTTCCAAGCTGACGGGCAATCCAAACAGCCTTGGCCGTCTTACCAGTTCCGGTATCACTCCAATCCGCCGCCACATGGTTCTCCCGCAGACTGGAGAGCAAGGCCTCCGCCGAATCCTTTTGCCAATCGTAAAGTTCCATCACTCCGTCTTTGCTCCGTATTCCAAAATCAAAAGGGCATCACTTGTCGCCAGAGTAATATCAAGGCCTGGATACAAATTCTGCGCTTTTTGTTTGAGTTTGTTTTTCCACTTGGTGCGATTCCCTTCGCTTTTCCCAAGCCCTAAGTAGCCTTGCCATTTTTGTGGTCGGACTAGAACGATCCTTGCCGAAAGGCAGGTCAGAACGCCTAACAAGAACCCGAAATTGCGACCAAAAGTAAACATGGCTGAACCCGGCTGTGGCCTCCCGATATAACCTCCCACTTCCTCGATGAGGACTGTAGGTTTGTCCAGATGGTAATAAATCTCCTTTAGCTTTAGGGCAATATCTGGTTCCGTCGGTGGCATGGCTATGGCTCTGGCTCCGTAAGCCATTTTCCAAGCAATTCCCCCGGACTTGCCTGGATCGATGGCAATCAATTCTTTTGTGGGTGTCATTCTTTCCTTTCTTTGTGACAGCCCTCGTTTTTAAAAACCTAATCATAGGATGCTGATTCTTTCCGTTCTCGTTTTTTCACGAGCAAGCCAAGACAAAAGATCCGACTCCATAACTCTTGGCCGACCACCCGCCTTGGAATAGGGGAGTGGGTTATGTCGTCTGCGGAAATAGCTGTAGATTGTACGCCTAGAAACCCCGAGGCGTTTCGTTAAATTTGTGATCGTGTAAATCGTGTCACTGGGAAGTTCTTTCGGCCATCCGTGTTCGTCGAGTGGCTCAAGCTCCACCGCCAATTGTCCGCTGGGTTGTGAAAAGATTCTAACTGACTTGGTTTCTAGAATCATTTTCATGCGAGTTTCTAGGTTGTGTATACCCCGGATGTACCCATGCAAGAAAAATCTTAAAAAAAAATAAAATTAATTTTTGTTTTGTTTTACAAATTGGCAAACGGCTTGGACTACGAATTGCGAAAGTGAAAGCCGCAGTTTTTTTGCGGTTTCGATGGCGTCTTTTTTGACAGATGACGGAAGGACTAAATTAGTCTTTTCCGTGCTTTCCGAATGAAACTTACGCCTACCCTTCATCCACGCAGGGTATGCGTAGCTTTATTAAAGGCAATATCGTAAATATCTAATAATTAGTAAATTGCGTAATTATTACGCCATAATGGCGTACTAATTAATTATTTTTTTGTCCCTTTTGGGATATTATGTTCGTCCCAATTCTTTAAAAGCAAGTGACGGATATATTCTGATGTTTTCAAACCACGTTTATCGGCCTGTTCCTGCACCCATTTTAAAAGGTGTTTTGGCAAGGTAAACGAAGTCTGAGTGGTGTTAGACCCTCTTTGATTTGGCATGTTTGATTGGAACGATATTTTCCGCCACCACTGGTCGGATTTCAAAATATCGTTTGGCCACCTCCTGAGTTATCGATTCGCCGTGAAGGGCAACCGTTTTGTAGGTCCCCAGCAGCATGCTGACCGAGTGTCCGCAAGCCAAGGCTGTTCTGGCTGCGTCTTGCTGTAAGCAAGGTAATAAGAGGCAAAGCTGTGCCGCATCCCATTATCGATCCACTTTGATGGTAATTTAGGGTTTTCCGACTTAATCAACCAGGGGCTGACAAAACGTGTCGGCTCCCTGGTCCCCATCGAGTTCATAATGTTCCCCTTCTTACCCTTGTAGGGAGCCAGCCATTCGGCGAGGTTTGGGAGAAGTGGGACAAGGCGGGATTGATTCGTCTTGGTGATGTTGCGATCCAATCGAATATTCCCACCAACCCAATCAATATCCTCCCAGTTAAGTCGGCAAAGCTCGGCAGTGCGAACTCCTGAAAAAAGACCAATCGCCAAGAAAGGGATTAACTTGGGCTCGGCCAACTGAAGCATGGCTTCAGCCTGTTCGGGGGAATAGATCTCCACATCCGGGCGTTTAAAGCGGATCTCTTCAGACTTTTCGGCCGCATGACGCTTGTCCTCGAGGAGATAGCCTTTCCGTCTGGCGTAGTTGAAAAGGACAATAATAGATGCCCGATGATTGTGGCGTGTGCGTGGGGCATAGGTGGGGTCATCTAGGTATTCGTCAATATCCCTTGGGGTGATGACTGGGATCGGGCGGTTCATCCTTTCGGAAAAACGGGTGAGGTGATGGCGGATAGTCCGTTTCTGCTCCTTGGACAGGTTGGGGTCAGCGTCGTTGCGCTTAAGGAACTCTTCCACAAGCTCCTTAATTTTGATTTGTTTAACCTCTTTGGGATTGGATTCGATGTAAGCCTTAATGGCTCGGTCTAGGGGAACCCCATTCAAGAGGGACTCGCACTGCCGATAATACTGAAGTTCCTTTTGCGTGATCTGCGTCGTTGTGGCCGAGCCGTCGGCCAGTTGTTCCGCAATCGCCTTTGCCTCCCGTTTGGCTAGCTCAAGCGAGGCCATGCCTCGGCGCATCCGTTTTTTGCCGACATACCAAACGATGATGTAGGTCATGTACTCGTCTCCCCCGCGGCGCAGAGGACACTCGTAAATCCGAACTTTTGCCCAGCCTTTTTGAATAACGATTGGTTTCATAAAAACTTTATGGAATTAGAATCTTGACAGACTATCTTGACATTCTTGACATGAGTCAAGCGAAATTATTGCTCAACCTTGCACATTGCATTTCCCAACTTGCACAGGTATTATCCTCTATCTGAAGCACTTAATGGAAAATGTTGGCAGAAAGTGACTTACAGAGACGGGTCGTTAGCCCAATGTGCAACTTTGGGAAATGCCTAAAAATCAACAAATTGTGAAAACAGGCTAAAAAATCTTGACTGATTCTTGACGAATCTTAGTGTCTTCCCATTGGGTTATGGGAGAGAGCTTTGAAAAATATGGTAGAATTTGGCCAATTGAGGCAACTGACGCCACAATCGAACTTATAGGCTTTAGGGAAAATTTTAGCCCAGAGTCTGGTGGCTTAGGCAAGTATGGGCATTTCAAAAAAGTAGTAGATTTGCTGTGGCCATATGACCCCAAGAAGAACAAATCGGGATTTCATTGGAACCCTTGGGCCGAGCGAATCTTTGAGGAAGCCTGCAAGTGGAACTACCTAGGCATCTCTGGCCCTAAATCGTCCAGCAAAACTCACTGCATCGGTATTTGGGGGCTAGTTAATTGGCTTTGCGACCCATTCAATACTCTTGTCCTTGTCACCACCACCTCCGTTCGAGAGGCCAGAAAGCGAATGTGGGGGGTAATTCGGGAGCGTCATCTTCAAATTCCAGGTCTTCCTGGTCGAATTGTGGACTCGATGGGAAAGTTAATTTTAGATGAAGCTGGGAGTGACCGCTCCTCAATAACCCTTATCCCTTCCGCAAAGGACAAGGAAAAGGAAGCCACCGAAAAGCTTATTGGACTAAAGAACAAAAGGGTATTTCTGCTGGTCGACGAGGCCACGGACGTTTCGCCAGCGATCTTTGAGGCTATTCATAACCTAGATTCCAACCCCTATTTCCAATGTATCGCCTTGGGTAACTTCGCTTCGGCCTACGACCCCTTTGGCCAGTTCATCACTCCAAAAGTAACCTGGAACAACGTAAACGCTGAAATGGACGGCTGGGAGACTTCAAGAGGCTATTGCATTCATCTTGATGGCGAGAGGACACCCAACATTGACGCAGAGGATCAATGGCCATTTTTACTTACCTCAAAGCAACTTCGAGAGGCTCGTGAGTTTCAAGGGGAGAACAGCCTTTCTTACTGGCGGTTTATTCGATCCTTCCCATCGCCTATTGGAGCCGAGCAGAACATTTACTCCGAGGCGGACTTGAGGAGATATGAGGGAGAAGTTCAGCCAAAATGGGACGGAGCTCCGATCAAGGTTGCCGGGTTTGACCCAGCCTTTACCAATGGTGGAGATCGTTCGGTTTTGTATATCGGCTCATTTGGCAAGCTGGATACAGGAGTTTATGGGTTGGCCTTTGAGAAACCGCATATCCTTCGGGAAGACTCAACTAAAGCCAACGAACCACGAAACTTTCAAATCGCCAGATTGGTAAAGGAGACATGCCAAGCCCAGGGTGTGCTCCCGGAGCACCTTGCAATTGACGCCACTGGCGCAGGGGATCCTTTTTGCGACATCCTAAGTGAGCTTTGGTCAAATCGTATCTATCGGGTCAAGTTTGGGGAAAAGCCCTCCAACCTTCCAGTCAGCGGCGTGTCTCCAATCAAGTCGAACGAGAAGTTCAACAATCGGGTTACTGAATTGTGGTATGTCGGCGTTGAGTTTTTGCGTTCTGGTCAATTGCGGGGTATTTCCCCCGACTTGGCTAGGGAGTTAACCTCGAGAAAATACAGCACCCTTGCCGGTGGAAAACTGATTGTAGAGCCTAAAAAGGATATGAAAGCCAGAATGGGGAAATCCCCAGACTTGGCCGACGCCGCCTTGATTATGCTGGATTTGTGTCGAAATCGTCTTGGAGCCTACGCTGGAGCAAAACTGACAAAACTTCGTGGTGACTCGTGGCTTGAAAAATTGAAGAAACACGATGTTTGCTCCCATATGGATCGCCAAGTATTGGGCGTCTCTTGACGAAATTAACTCGGTGTTAATCTAAAAATACCCGTGTCACTAAATCTAGAAACCATTACAGACAGCGGAAAACCGCCACGCTCAAGAATTAAGGACGCAAAAAGCGCCCATTCAATTTTTCTTACGATGCGGAATGCCGATGATTCTTCGGCAATCGACCGCCAAAAAGTGCAGGCAATGCTGGATGGAGAACCTCCCTACAACCCGAGTCAGTTGAAATCTCTTGGGCAGGGGTATCGAGCCAACCTCAACTTTGGTGAAGCGGCCGCAGCTCTTGAGACTTCTTTGGCCGCTTATTCGGATCTCGTCAACTCGGTGGACAAATTGGCTTTGGTCAAAACCTCCGAAGGGGATCCCTCTCAAAGAGCCGAGTGGGAGAGCATTATCGCCGAGGAGTTTCATCGGACTTTGGTGGATTGGGACGAGTTTTATTACAAACAGCAGCTTCTTGCTCATCAGTTTGTCGCTTATGGAGTGGGAGTCACTTTCTTTGAGGATAACCGAAATTGGCAGTGGAATGTCTGTGGTCTTAAAGACTTTCGTGTTCCTCGGGGAACACCAGCCTGCGACAGCAAGGTAGAAATTGCTACGATTGAGCGTCACTACCTTGTAGGTGAGCTATATCGCTTTATTGAGAATCCAAAGATCGCCAAAGAACTTGGCTGGAATGTCGAGGAGACTCGAAAAGCCATTTTGTTGGCGACGGAGACGAACAAGGCAACGGGTAGGGATTGGGAAAACCTCCAGGCTGAACTCAAAAACAACGATCTAGTCTATTCGCTGGCTCGCAGCAAAGTTGTACGCTGTGTTCACTATTTTGCCCAGGAGTTTGACGGAACTGTTTCCCACTATATCGGCACTCGTTCTGGCACCGAAAACGATTTTCTTTTCCAAAAGCCAAGTCGGTTCAAGCACATCAACGAAGCCTTCACGATGTTTACTTATGGGATTGGAACCAATGGCTTACTGCATTCTATCCGTGGGCTAGGGTACAAGATCTTCCCCTTTATCCAGCTTTCCAACCGCCTACGGAATCAAGTGGCAGACGGAGCGATGCTTTCCTCGGCCTTGATGATTCAGCCTGCCACTGGTGAGGATGCCACCAATCTCAACTTAATGTTTAATGGGCCTTTGTCTGTCCTTCCCCCAGGACTGAATATTATTGAAAAGGCCAACCCAAACCTTTCCGCCAATGTTCTTCCGATCATTCGGGAATTTGAGCTAGTTCGTCAAAACAACACTGGCACTTACAACCAGAGGCAGATCATGCCCGATGGAGACGCTAGGACGGCCACCGAGGTCAACGCCCAGCTTGCACAGCAGTCGATCCTTTCCGTCCAAGCGATGAATCTTTTTTACACTCCTTGGGGCAAGTTGCTCAGCGAAATGTTTAGGCGTCTGGCCACGGTCAAATATCGGGCAGACGAGCCGGGTGGCCGAGCCGCTATTGATTTCCGCAAAAGAGTTGAGGCGAGGGGAGTTCCGTGGAAGGCGGTTGAAAAAGTTTACCGAGTCCAAGCGATTCGTGCCGTTGGTGCGGGTAGCCCAGGTGCTCGGCTTCTTGCGTTTAACGAATTTCTACAGATGCTTCCTCGGTTCGACGAAGTTGGCCAAAGGAATCTTATTCGGGATCGTGTGGCCGCTCGGGTTGGGTACGACCAGGTGGATCGCTATCTACCCAAAGCCGAGACAGAGCGGTTGCCCGTCGACGCCAAGATTGCCGAACTTGAGAATGACGCAATGCAGGGAGGACGAGGCGTCAGCGTCAACGCCGGGGAAAACCACGCCGTTCATCTTAAAGTTCATTTGGAAGACTGCATTCGTTTCTTGCAAGCTCTCCAACAGAGCCAAGTCGACAAGAAAACGGCCTTTGCTTACCTACAACTCCAGTACCCGCATTCTTCGCAACATCTTTCTCAACTTGCGGCTGATCCAACTAGAAAACAAGAAGTCGGAGCCGCAAAGGAAGTCCTCAATCAAGTTAGGGAGGCGGTGGAGAATATTGGAAAACAACTTCAAGCTGAGGCACGGAGAGCTCAACAAATGGCGGCACAAGAAGGTGTGGGACAAGCCATTGACCCCAAGCTTGCGGTGCAAATGCAAAAAGCCGCTCTTGAGTCTCAAATCAAAATGAGCCAAGCCAAGGTGGATCAGCAAATCAAGATGGCCGATGCTCAGCAGAAGATGGCAATTCGTGATGCGGAAGCCGCCCAGAAGATTCGTGAAAAAAGCCTTGCGTGACAAATCTTGTCACTGTAGAGTCAAGACCATATGAAAATTACTGACTGGGCAAAACGAGAAGACCTTCAACTACAGTGGAAGAAAAACTGGGAAGAAAACCCGGTGATGATGAATGGACTTGAAGTCCTGCGGCAAATTGCATTGCCGTCCGAGACTCGTGTTCCTCAAGGTGCCGATGTGATTCAGTTCAACGCTTTGATGAATGCAAGGCGGGAAGGGTATTACGACGCTCTTCGCAATATCGAGGCCTTGAAAGAAGTCAAAGTCCCGACAGAAGAGTTGCCCGAGCCTTGGGAAGAGCCAGCTAAGAAGGTTTCGGAGTAATCCATGTCCACGGTAGCCGCCGAGCCCACAGCTAAAGAAACACCTAAAGTCGAAAATCCTACCCAGCCTCAGCCAGAAGCTAAGGCCAAGGAAGTAAGCTTTTCAGATTTTTTGGATAAAGAGCTTGGGGATTCTGCTCCTGAAAAAACACCCTCGGCAAAAGTAGCGGATACCAAACCCGCTGAAACGACTCAAGAGAAAGTCGAAAAGACTCCCTCGGCGGCTACCGATGGCAAAGAAACAGCTAAATCTTCCGAACCAAAAACTCCCGACTCACTTCTTGATAAGCTTAAAAACACCATTGTTGAGGATGTTAAGGCTCAAGAGAAGCCCAAGACCGAAGAAGCTTCGGCTACCTCCAAAGACGACATTGAGGAAGCTCTCCCAGAAGGTACCTCAGCTTCGGCTCAAACAGCTTTTGCCAAGCTTACTCGTGAGCTTAAGGAAGCTCGTGGGAAGCTTAAGGAGATGGAAGGGAAGATTGCGGCTAGGACTGAAGTTGTTGAAAACAAAGGTGGGAATGTTGAGACGGACTCCCAGTTAAAAGATCTTCAAGCGAAGCTTGAAAAGCTTGCTTCTGAAAGAGAGGAGCTTGAAGGAGAACTGCGGGTTTCAAAGGTAGAAGCTACTCGTGAGTTTAAGGCGGTTGTGGCTGAGCCAACTAAGGCCGCAGTTCAGACAATCTCGGATATCGCCAAGATCTACGAAGTTCGCCCTAACGCCATTGTAGAGGCTTCCTACGAGCCTGATGGAGCTAAGCGCAGAGCCATCCTTAAAGAGCTTACTTCTGAGATGGACGCTGTAGACGCTCTTCAGGTTCGAACCAAAGTCGAAGAATTGGTTCAGCTGAACGCTAAGCGTGATTCCATGATAAAAGAGAGCAAAAGCGTTCTTGAGGCTATGGCCAAGGCGGAAGAGGAGAAAGAGGCTGCCGAGCGTTCTAGGTATGACCAAGAGGCTAAAAAAGCTTTTGGCGAGGTTTGGGAGAACTTCCAAAAGAATGTCCCAATCCTTCAAAAGGTTGAGGGTAACGATGAGTGGAATAAGACGATTGATACTCTTCGTATCCAAGCCGAAAAGCTTGATTCCGAGCCTTTGGATCATCGCCAGAGGGCTGCGTTGACCTATCAAGCCGTTGCTCTCCCAGTCCTTGTACAGGTGTTTAAGGATTATGTTTCAAGAACAACTCAAGAGACAAATAGCCTTCGTCAAAGTCTCGACGAATACCGCAAAGCCACGCCAGGAGCAGGATCTGGGCAAGCACCCGAAAAGTCTGCTGGCCTAGACAAGTCGGTAAGTTTCTTGGACGCAGTCACTCGTTAACATCCACCTCTTGACAAAATAAAAACTAACTTACGCTTGATCTAAGCGTTCGTTAGACACGGGTGTATTTGCGGGTCGCCGCCGCATAGTCAACAGCGAAAGCTTATCGGGCAACAAGAGCTCTGCGATGCCGGCAGGGAAAACAATAGGAGCCGCCCACACCTAGGGTGCGGGACTTACGGTTTCTAAACCTGTTAGTGAAAGGATACTAAATAAAATGTCTACGACTTTTGCAGTCGAGCAGCTCTTGATCAAAGAGTCCGGCCGTATTGGCCCGGATATCTACCGCAAGACTGTCGACACCTCTCCTTGGCTCAAACTCGTGAATCAGGACGTGTGGCCTGACGAGATGGGCGATTCTGTCAGTGTGCTCGTTTACGAGCGTTCGCTGCCGTACAACTACGACAGCAACGGCAACCTCACCAGCGTGAAAACCACCTGGAACTCTCTCACCGGTAACGGTGCGAACGGAGTTCTCGGAGCCGCTGGCGAAGGTGGCCCCAACGGCACAGGAAACTCCTTTGCTGCTGGTTCGAGCAATGTGATTGAGTTCGGTCAGAGGCTTCGCTCCTATGGGCTGAAAGCTTCCTCGATGAACTCCCCCGACCTGTCGCTTAACGACCTGCGCTTCCCGCTCAAGCGGAAAGAGCAGCTGTCGAATGTGATGGCGATCTTGGGCGAAGCCACGGCTGAAGCCTGGAAAGAACGCTACTACGACGAGTATGTGCGTCTCTCCGAGAACAAGTTCATCGCTACGACCACGACTGGCAGTGCTATTGGCCTAACCTCGGCCAATGGTTCCGATGTTGAGGCGTTTGGAACGGTTGACGAAACTACCATCGTTGCGCTCAATCAGCAGCATCTGGATAAGATGTACCTGCGGATGATCCGTGATGGTGGTGCTCAGGAAGCCTATGGTCGCCAGAACGGCGCTCCTCTGTTCCTGCTGATCACCAGCTACGAACAGAGCGATGCTCTGATCAAGGCCAATGGTACTTCCGGGCAGACGGCTACCCGTGACGACTTCCGTTGGAGCGATCGGGCTAACGAGTTGCTTGGACCTCTTGGGGTGCAGCGCACCTACAAGGGTTTCCATCACCTTGTTGATCCGTTCCCCCGTCGGTACAACTACAACAGCACGTCCAATGTTTGGACTCGTGTGTTCCCCTTCAAAAAAGTGGCAACCACTGCGAACACCCGAACTGGCGTCAAGTATGACCTCAACTCCGATTACGAGACTGCGGAATACGAAGAGTCGATCATCTATCATCCGATGGTGTTCACCTCGCTCGTGCCGAAGCCGATCAGCGGAACTGATTCCGCCGACTTCGCCCCGCAGACCTATCGTGGTGAGTTCACGTGGCGCAACATCCCGGATCGTCAGTACAATCCTGACGGAACGGTTGGCTTCTTCCGAGCGATCTTCGCCTCGGGCAGCAAGCCGATCTTCCCGAATCTGGGATACGTGATCCGTCACGCTCGGACTGGCCCGGTAGTCTAATACTGGTCGATTGAATAGCCTCCCTAGGGTTCTACCCCCTAGGGAGGTTTATTCTGTTTCTCAGCCAGAGCTCTAGGGTGAACCTTATCAGAGGCTGGATCAGCCTTACGGGTGGAATTATCGAGCAGGCAATTGCCGACCTCGATCTTGCCATTACCCCATGCAAAGCGAGACGAAAGCCAGAGTGGGCTTTTACCCCAGAGCATTTTCGGGAGTTTTTTACCTTAGCCGAAGATCTTTATAGGGTCTGCGGTTTTCGATTGAACCCCGAAGCGGTGAGAGACCGACTGAACAAGAAACTTGCCAAATTGGATAAAATCTATGCCGCGCAAGGAAGTAAGCGAAATCGTCGCAAGACTAGCCGGGATTGACGCTAAGCTCGACGCTTTGACTGATCTGCTGAAAAAGCATGACAGTCATTTAACGACTCACGACGAACGCATTCGCCATCTTGAAAGGCAACTTAACATTGCCTTTGGATGGGCGGGAGCCGTTGGTTTTGTCGCTTCGTTGTTATGGTCGTGGGTGTGGGGAAAGATTGCTGGCCGCTGATTGTCATCTGACAAAAGTATGTCAAGATTAGCTATGGGCGCCTTAATAATCCTGGCATGTCTCATTCTTTCGGGTTGTACGACAGTTTCTAGTAAGGGTTACCCAAACTTCTCAACTACAGAGGCTAGGCTTGAGGCAGCCTCATCCGTAGCCAACCCAGAGGCAAAAGCTCATATAGAGGCCGCCAGAGAGCAATTAAAGGCCGCTAAAGAGGCTTGTTACGCCAATACCGAGGCTTTGGAACAGGCAATTAGAGAAAAGAACGAGGCCATCAAGGAAGCGGCTGTCTGGAAAGAAAAGCAACGCAAAGCTCTTAAGGAACTTTGGATTTACCGTGGAGCCATCCTTGCGTTTGTTCTTTGGACATTTCGTGGAGCCATATTTGGTGGAGTAATGTTTGTGGCTAGGAAATTTGTGGGGATACCCTGGTGATTCGTTGGCTTCGGTCAAACTTTCAAGGGATGGTAGCAATCCTAGTCGCTATCATCATTTTCTTTTTACTTGGCCCCATCCTTCAGGGCTTTGACACCACCGCAGGGGTTGTTGACTTAGGAAGTCTTCATGTTCTGATCTTTGGAGCGGTTAGATTTCTTTTCTGCACATTCCTTGCCTGGTCAGTACTCCAGTTGGATTGGAAGATTCTAGATCGATACATTGATCGTGGCGCGCTTAGGGACGATTGGAAGGAAGCCTGCCCAAAGACCCGTTTGTTTACTTTTGTTTTTGTTTTTGGAGTTCTTTTGATTTCAGCAATTTTGTCATGCAAGTAGTTTATGTTGCGATTCTTTTTGCGTTTCTTTCCCACTCTATGGCTAGCCCAGGAGTTGAGGCGCAGAGGCTTCTCGTCATCGAGCAGGCTCGAAAATCCCTTGGTATTCGGGAAGCCACGGGTCGAAACGACGGGCCCCTGGTGGACGAGATCCTTTCATCGGTAGGTCTTGAAGGTACCAAGGCGCCGTGGTGTGCGGCTTTCATTGTCTGGGTTGGCGACAAGGCCTTTGGGGCGTCGTTATTCAATCCCTACCCTAGGTCGGCTTGGAGCCCGGTATTTCTTGCTAAACCGACATGGGATCGACAAAGGAGGGGAACCCCTCTTAAACCAGCAGATGTCTTTGGAATCTGGTTCAACTCGATGGGCAGGGTGGCGCACGTTGGCCTTGTGGAAAAGAACGAGGGGGATTGGTTAGTTACGATTGAAGGGAATACAAATGGGGGAGGGAGTCGGGACGGAGATGGAGTTTATCGGCGTCGTCGCTTGGCTGTTAATGTACTTGGAAAGGACTGGTTGTGAGCCAGCACATTGGAGCCATTGGGGTTAGTAAAGTTAGCTCCATATTACTTGAAAATGGTTTTATTGTTAGCCATCCGGTATACGACAATGGTTATGACCTAATTACTGATTGGAAGGGAACTTTAAATCGTGTCCAAGTAAAGACTACTTTTGGTGGGGAAGATGGTGTAAAGAACCGAAGCAAACTTAAATTCTTTGCTTTGCGTGGGCAGGGTGGCCAAAACAGAAGCCCAAAAAAACTTTATGGCAAAGGCATAGCAGATGCCTTTGTATTTTATAACGCAAGGCACAACGCTATCTTTGTAATACCTAACGACAAACTCCCAAAAACTACCTCAGTCTACTTTGCCCCCAACTGCACTTGGCGCGATAATTGGGATGTCTTGCGAAATCCAAAGAGGGGATAGACTTTACCTATGGCTAGCCAAGAAGAGCTCCGTTTAACAGAAGGGCAGTCCAATTGGAGCGTGGGGATGGACTCTTCAGTTGTTCCCAATCTTGTTCCCGACAATGGCTGCGCAATGGCTATTAATACAACTTTTCGTGGTGGTAGGCCAAGAACTAGGCCTGGTAATACTCAAGTGTTCCTACAGGACAACCCAGAATTACAGGGTGGACTAGCTCTTTTTAATACCGGCCAAGCTCTTGTTGGCAGTGCAACAATCTCTGTTGGTAATTATTTTCAAGGGGCAACTATGTATATCAACAAGGAAGATTCCGCAAGGAACTACCTTGTATGTGGTGTAGGCGGATACATATGCAAAATAGATGTTGTAACTGGTTATGTAACCATTTTAAGCAGACTAAACAACTTTGGTTCCGAAGAAACAGATCCCAACGGAAATAGAATCTTGTTTAGGTGGGACGCCACAAAAAGAATATATTTTGCCCAAGCAGAAAGATATCTTATTATTCAGAACAACGTAGACAAGCCATTAATATTTGATGGAGAGTTCTTATGGCAAACTGGAGTTGGACCAACTGGAAGTATCGGCAACATATCTTCTATACCAACTGGAAACATAATGGCTTATGGGCAAGGCAGATTGTTTGTCACACTTCCAGACCGAACAAAATTTCTTGCTGGGGATTTAGTATTTGGAGGATCTGCATCTCAAGTTGAAGTTAGCACTTCGACAATAGGCAGTACCAACGTTGGTGCAAAAACACGAATCACATGCTCGTCTACTGTAAACTTTACGAATGGAGATGTCGTAACCATATCTGGGCATAGCTCTACGCCAGACATAAATGGCACATGGAGAGTCTCAAATGTCACAAATGTAAGTTCAATCGGTTCTTTTGACATTAACCATAATGCCTATAATCAGGCCTACGCAAACGGAACTGGTGGTTTTGCCACAAAAGCTTCTTCTGGGTCTGACACTGATCTTTTAAGATTCACGGAGACAACCTATTTAGCTGAAGGCGGTAGTTTTCAGGTGCCTTCTGAGATGGGCAAAATTCGTGGAATGATATTCCAGCCTATTGCCGACACGGCGTCTGGACAGGGGGATCTTATGGTATTTGCGGAAGCTGGCGTTGTTAGCTTTGGGGTTTCGGCACCACGAAGCATGTGGAAAAATACTCCTGGGTTCCAGCGCATTACCCTATCTAAAATTGGATCTATATGCGAAAGATTCCTGCTTCCTGTTAACAACGACATTTATTTCCGATCTGCCGATGGAATTCGTTCGTACAGAAATGCTAGGGCAGAGCAAGATGGTTTTGGCCAACTCCCATTATCTAGCCAGGTTCAAGCTTTCACAGATTTCGATACAGAGTCTTTGCTTGAAGCTGGGTCAGCCATATTCTTTGACAACCGACTCCATTTTACCGTTGGCCCAATTGTGGATTTAAAAAATATAACTCTCCCGTCAAATAACCCGTTGCCGACAAGACCCACTGCTTTTGAGGGTATCGGAACTTTTGATTTTAACAGCATGGGTGGTGCCGGAAAAGATAAGATAGCCACTTGGGATGGGCTTTGGACCGGAATTCGAGTTTACCAATTAATCTCTGGCTACATTGACGGAGTCCCAAGAGCATTTGCGTTTGTCCAAAACAAAACAACTTACGAAAACGAACTATGGGAGCTCTATCCTTGGGCTCTTTACGATTACACTTTAACAAGTTCTGGAGACAGAATCCAATGCGCGGTTGAAACTAGGTCGTATAACTTTGGGTCGGAGTGGACTCTCAAAAAACTGACTCGTGGGGATCTCTGGGTGTCCGACTTCGATGGAATATCACTAGTAAATGTCTACTATAAACCCGAATCTTCTTCCTGCTATCAATTTTGGCATTCATTTACAATATGCGCGGAAAACAAAACATGCGTCCCATTTGTTTTGGATCGAACGCCAGCAGGCTCATCCGAGTCAATCCCAATGTACCTAAACGCAAGGACTGTCACAAGAGCGACATCTTGGAAGCTCACCTTTACCGACCCACCAGAATATTTCTACCTATCTTTAACAGATTCTGTTGGCAACATATCAGGGTCTACTGGTCAACCATATAATCGTAATTATCTTTTTACGGGGGATCAGACAAATTCAATACTGAAAACTAAAGGTCCTTTTAGTTCTTATGTGACACAAAAACTTAAATGGTCAGAACTAAACCCAGCTGTCCTTAAAGCCGAACTGCTGAGGATTGGTCTTGGCAGCAATACCTCAGTTACAAAAACCACTACAGCTGGAGTAGACCAATGGACAATAACCTTTTATAACGCCAACAATGTATTGTCATATGTTGAAGCCCCAGACATTATACCTTCGTATTTAGGTGAAACAGAGACGCCTTGCGGGTTGTTTAAACCTTTAGACAACAGAACCCAATATAGGTCTCAATTGAGGCTTCCGACTCCCCCAGACACATGCAACGCTAATGGCGGAAGCTTGACAAAAATAAGTCAGACATTTCAATTTAGAATAGAGTGGCAAGGTTGTATGGCTCTTAGTAAAGTCCTATGGCATGCTGACAAAGTAATTCAACCAACATCTGGAAGTTGTTTATGAGTGTTTGCACAACAGAAACATGCTCAAGAGTTCTTGGGATCTATGGGGATATTGTTCAAGGAAATACCGAAACATTAGACACCTTAAGTGTCGAGGATTCACTAAATAGTGGTCTACTTCCAAATGGTGCAAGAACTGGCGACCCTATTGCCGTTAGTGGTTCTTACACAATCATAGTTGATGGAAACCCAGAAGTTATCTACGAGGATGGGTATCTTCTTAAACTAAATTAAAAGTATGGCTGTTAAAATAGACGAGCTTTCTCTTCTTGCTAACCCACAACTTACCGGGTTAGTGCCAGTGGTTGTTGGAGGGGCAACCCGCAAAACAACCTTACAAGATATTTTAGGAGCCGTGACTGGCGGAACAGTCACAAGCCTAAGCTTTTCTGGAAATCTAGCAGCTAACCCAAACCCAATCACTACTTCAGGAGATGTTTATTTTAATCTCCCAGGGATGATTTTACCATACGCTGGCACTTCCGCTCCATCTGGCTGGGTATTTTGCAATGGCCAAGAGTTAAATAGGGTAGGTAACGCCGCTTTATTTGGCGTAATACAAACTACTTATGGTTCTGGTAATGGGACGACAACTTTTAATGTGCCAGATCTCCGAGGAAGAATTCCTTTTGGCAAGGCGAATAGTTCAACTGAGACGAATAAGCTGTCTGGGCAAGCCATTAGCCCAAACATATACACCTTGGGTGCAACTGGAGGTTACGAAAGCCACACTTTAACCACAGAGCAGACATCTGTTCGTGGCCATTCGCATAACGGCGCTACAAAAAAAGCTGTTTATGGAAGATCAAACGAGGCTGCTGATTGGAATTGTCCGCCACCTATGGGCTCTTATTGCGGTAACAATATGTCTGGAAATATTGTTGAGGGTGTTTATACCGTAGGAAATTTAAACGGATATCCAACATGCCATTTTGAGTTGACCGCAAGAACACTTGACAGCGACACAAATCCCTATGTCCAAGCTCTCCTTGAAGAATCACCTTGGAAAAGATCTCAAACTATAACTTGGACACAGGCCTTTGGGGATTTAACCTTTCCAGTATCTCCCATTTCTCTTTCAACTCCGACCGCATCTTCCAATCTAAGTGTAGGCCTTCGTGTTAATTCTGGATCTGCCTACATCTCGTCTAATACTCTATATATTACAGGACCAGGTTGGATAGTCCTTGAGGCATTCCAAGACGGAAATTCAACCTTTCTTCCAGTAGTACTTGCAAAAAGCTTTTATGTGACAAGTGCTCCACATAACAACATGCCACCTTGCCAAGTTGTAAACTATATTATCAAAACTTAAATATATGGCGTCTTTTAAAATATCAGCGTTAAAACCAACTACCCTGTTGGACGATACCACAACAATTCCATGTTTTTATAATGGGAAAACATATCAGTTGTCTATTGCTACCTTAACCTCGTACTTTGGCACAGGAACCTTTAAGGCGATTTTCTCAGGCGATTCTATTGAGTGTTCTCCAAACCCAATATCAACCTCTGGCAACATTTCTTTTAGAAGCCCAGGATTAATGAGTCTTTATGCTGGGAACAGCGACCCTAGTGGTTGGCTAATATGCAACGGAAGGGAATTACCAAAGAGTAACCCAACATACTCAAACTTATATGCCGTGATTGGCGATAGGTATGGAACTCCCTCAAACTCTAGTGTCTTTAAAATTCCAAACACATCTGGGTTAAGCGTGTTTGGTCTAGACAATATGAATGGAGTGGCTTCTGAAAGGCTAACCGCAGAAAACCTTGATGGTGGCGTTCCAACAACACTAGGAAGCATTGGTGGAAACCAACCCCAAACGCTTACCCCAGAAAACTGTCCTCTCAGCCCACATTCGCATAATAGCGGAACCATAAACTGGGTAGTTGCCTTTGGCAATGGGTGCACTGCGGGGGGGTATAGCAATTTTGGTGGAGTTCGCAGAAGTTTCAGATTTTCAAACGAAGATTATTTAGCGGATACCGCAACACCAGCAAATAATCAAAGGTATTGGAATAGGGCTGACGCAAATATAAAGACTATGAATGTCAGCTCCACGGATCAAGTGGCGACAACACTCACACATCCACATATACCGCCTTTAATCTTATTAAATTGGATTATTAAGCTATGAGTACAACACCATCAGTACGAATCACAGCTTTACCAGACCTGCCAGATGGAGCTACGCCTTCACAAATATACATACCTGTCGTTGCAAATGGCGTAACCCGAAAAATGGCAATTTCTGAATTATTCGCCTACAGAACATCTGGAACCGTAAAGTCGATTACTTACTCAAGCTCCGTGCGTGTTGTTGTAAACGAATCAACTGGTAGAGCAACGGCTTCCTTTTATCTTCCTGGTGCAATAGCCGCTTTCCCGGGAACCCAGCCTCCAGAAGGGTGGTTGCTGTGCGCCGGGCAGGCAGTTTCTAGATCTATTTACGCAAGCTTATTCGCTACCATTAATATTATTTATGGTGTGGGAGACGGAAGATCTACTTTTAACCTTCCCGATCTTCGAGGAAGGACTCCTGTTGGGCATAATTCAATGGGAGCCTCAGATTCTGGTAGGCTTCTCGGGGCAAGACCAGGAGGAGTTTACGGGAATACTCTGGGGGCAGTTGGCGGTAAAGAAACCCATGTTCTTACCCAAGATGAAACACCGATATCTAAACATACCCATCTGGTAAAACATTCGTGGGATTATAGTACAGATGATTGCGAGCATGGGGATAACTGTCATTGTGGGTATAACGAAAAGCAAGGAATGGTTGGAAACTCTCCAAATGTAAGCGCTCCCATGTCATACACTCTTTCTGGTTCAAATAGTAATAACCAAAACCTATCTTCTGCGACACCGCATAAAACCGTCCCCCCACTTGTGTTTTTAAACTATATCATAAAATACTGATATGCCCCTAATCGCCGGATCTCTCCCACCGAATACCTGCTACGGAACTCCACAACAGCTTCTTGATCTTTTTGGAGCGTACCTTTCTCTTCCTGGCCAAAACACTATATTGGAGGGCAAAAAGGCTTCAACCTTTAACATAACGGCCGGAACAAACATTTCGATTATCCCAACTGTTGGTAAAGACACTCTTACCGTATCTGGAGCCTCTATCGGAGATCCTGTTGTAATTGGAGTTCCTAGCCCCCCCGATGGAGTTTTGTTTGATGCGTATGTAAGCGCCTCAAATATAGTCACCATCCGATGTACCTATGTAAAAACCGGACTCTCTATGAATAGCCAAAACTATACGGTAAAAGTATTTAAGTTTGGTGGAGTATACCCTTGATATGGCTCTTACGCTTATCGAGGCCAAAACAGCCTTAGCTAAATATGTTGATAACGGCGTCTGCGAAACTGACGACAGGGTAGTTTTAAAGATAAACGAAGCCCAAAGGCGTCTGCATAGTCATCGTGCCTGGATCGGGGTTTTGGCAAAGTTTGCAGTTCCAGTTACCAATTCTGTTTTTACGCTCCCCAATACAACCAACGATTTAACGACACCGGCTGGTTTTGGCTTGGAAAGTGCTCTCAAAGTATGCTCCAGTTCGTCTCCGTTGACCTTTATTACAAACGGAGTCGAAGCATTCCTTGGAGGGACTAACGATATTGTAAAAGTGTCTTTGGTCGACTCATCCCCAAACTCAAGGACATACAAAGTTGAGGAATCTGGTGTCACCAAAGTAGAAGTCACGGGTAAGCTTAACATGATCGAAGCCGACGCAGATGAAGATCTTGTTCTAATCGACGATGTTGATGCTTTAAAGCTAATGCTTCTCGCTATCTACCGAGAAGAAAATAACCAGCTTGAGATGGCTCAAGCTCTTGAAACTAAGGCAATCGAGAGGCTTACCATCAAAACGGATCGAGCCATTGAGGCCGCCAGAAGAATTAACTACCAAACACAGGTTGCCAGCGAAGTTTCAGGAACGATGGGTCAGTATAGAGCGAGGCTCGCTTTAGATCTTGAGGACGGGATCAAATACAATGAGGCCGAGCTAACCCATTTGATTAACCGAGCGGAAGAAGCCCTTTTTAACCTTGGTAAATGGGTAGGCACCATTGCGACATTAAAGGTATCCACCGCACAAGGTGAGGTTGTTCTCCCTAGCGAGGTAAGCTCAGTCCTTGCGGTATCGACCGAGGGGAAGGCCGCACCAGTGTATTCACGCTTTTACGATTACCATGAAAATGGTCCTGGGTTACAAGACTCTGATTCTTCTGGTCTGAATGTATTTATTGATAGGGGGGAAACCTTTATTAACGGCGAATATAGAAAAGTTTACTACACAAGGACTGGGGACGAAAATGGGTGTTACAACATTCTTTACAAAAAAAGATGGTCTCCCAAAAATAGGAATTCCGACAAACTGGATATTCGAAACTATCAAGCCATCAAGGAAATGGCTCTAAGCATTAAATCATTAACGACCAACCCCGAAGTTGCCACAATGCTTCAAGAAAGAGCCGTTGGTATCCTAAGCAAAGAAGTAAACGAAGCCAGAGGAGGTACAAAACAAAATATTAATGTCCAGTCGACTGCGTTTATGTTTTCTGAAATTCCTACCTTAGTTTAAAAAAAAATGGCTCTTGCCACAATTACAATAACAAATACTTCCCAGGTATACACTGGGACGGCAAGGCTTCCTACAGTCACCACATCCCCGGCTAATCTTGCGTATACCCTTGCTTGGACTGGCACGGCGTCCTCGACAACTGCACCTATAAACGTAGGAAATTATAGTGTAACCGTTAATGTAAATACCACAGTTAATGGATTACTTTGGACGGGGACAAAAACTTCTACTTTTACCATTACTCAGGCTTCGGCAGTAGTTACCCTTGGTAATCTCACACAAACATATTCTGGCACTCCAAAGCCAGTCACGGTAACAACTTCCCCTGCTGGGCTTTCTTATTCAGTCACATACGATGGTGGCGCAACAGCGCCAACAAATGCTGGATCATACAATGTTGTAGCAACAATAACTGATCCAAACTATCAAGGCTCAGCTAGTGGAACTCTTACAATAACAAAAGCAAATGCCAGTGTAACATTTTCAAACTTATCTCAAGTATATACTGGAAGCTCTTTAGTTCCAACAATTGCAACATCTCCTAGCGGACTTGGCTACTTTGTTACATACAATGGAAACTCAGCAACACCAATAAATGCGGGATCTTACGCCGTCGCGGCAACTATTAACGATGCAAATTATCAAGGCACAGGTACGTCAACATTTACCATTACTAAGGCATCAGCCACCATTACTCTTGGAGATCTTTCTCAATTATATACTGGCACACCAAAACAAGCGGCTATTACCACATCGCCAGTAGGGTTATCTACATCTGTAACATACAATGGGAGTGCAACGCCACCAACCAATGTTGGGTACTACCCAATTGTAGCTAATATTACAAATCCAAATTATCAAGGATCTGCTAGCTCAACCTTTAGAATATATTATTCTGCCGAACTTAGATTAGACAATTTAGAACAAACCTACGACGGAACTGCAAAACAAGCCGTTATCACCATTACTCCGTCCAATGTTTCTTACCAAGTTACCTATAATGGGAGCGCAACATTACCAGTTAACGCCGGAAGTTATTCCGTAATTGCTTCCGCATCCGACCCAAATTATTTTGGATCTGTCAGTGGAACACTTGTTATTGCTAAAGCCACCGCAACTATTACATGGAACTCCACGCTAAACCAAACATACACTGGAACTTCTAGGATTGTTACTTACCGAACTACTCCATCGGCTTCCACAGTTGGTAATGTATTTACTTCCATTACTTATAATGGTTCCTCAACACCCCCTATTAACGCAGGTAGTTATAACATCGTCGTCACTCTTACCTCCACTAACTACCAAGGACAATTCTCTAACACCTTAACTGTTGATAAAGCGACTCCGTCAATTGTCTTTTCCAACACAAGCTACGTATACGATGGGACTGCCAAACAAGTAACAGCAACAACAACCCCAACGAATCTGCCGATATCGATTACGTATAATGGCTTATCAGATCTTCCAATTAACGCAGGTAGTTACCTCGTCGTTGCATCTGTTAACACCTCAAACTATTACGCTGTTGCTTCGACTACATTAACAATTAGCAAGAGAACAATTAATGTTTCGCTAGTTCCAACCCCGCAGACAAATATCTATACTGGTAGCCAAATAGCTTATTCAATAACAAATGTAGCCATATCAAATTATAGTCCTTACCCATATCCAGAAGATTACACAAACTCAAATAACTGGATAGTTTCCTATACTTCATCAAACAACACTTCAACTACCTTAGCCCCAATCGAAGTAGGCCAGTATGCAGTAAATCTACAATTTAACAAGGTAGACCAAAATATTATTTATACTGGGTCTACCACTAGCAGTTTGGGTATCCTACAAAGAGAAACATGTGTAATCACAGCAGAAGACTATACTGCAACATACACTGGGTCGCCAATTCCGTATACAAGCTATTCGGCCTTTCCAAATGTTCCTCTCCAAATTACTTATTATGGCAACAACAATGTGGCTAGCCTAACGGCTCCAACCATACCTGGTGAATATGGCATCGAGCTAAGCCCAACAGCGGAAAGCGGGTACGTTGGCTCAGCCATCGCTCGTTTGACTATACTCAGAGCCCAGGGAACCATTACCTTTTCGCCCATACCCACAAAAACATATGGGGATGCCCCTTTTGAGCTAATAGTTTCCTCCACTTCAGGCTCGTTACCAACTATCACATCTGACAATCCTGCGGCTGTCTTAGTCGTGGGTAAACAAGCGACAATTGTAAGCATAGCCTCCGGATTTGTTAATTTAAAGGCTACTGAAAGCAACCCCTATTACGATACGGTTGAAGTTGTCAGAAGGCTTGCTCTGTCAAGGGCAACACAAACCATAACCCTAACAACTCCCAATAATGTCAATACAAGGACAATTCCTTTTCAGATAACGGCCTCCTCCTCAAGCGGTTTGCCCTTGGCGTATGCTCTATTACAAGGACAAGTTACCGTTTCGGATGGCGGGATGGTTATGGTTTTGGGAACGGGTACTGTTAAAATCAAAGTGTATCAAGTTGGAAATGCTAACTACTTGCCAGCCGAGTCAGTCTTGCAATTTGAAGTTGTCCCTTTCGTCCAAACCTTTTCGGAAGGAGTCTCAGACTTTATAACAACGGCCAGCCAAAAAGAATCTTGTCCATCTCCAGTTGCGCAAGACTACTTGCTTTGCGAGCCAACCCCAGGAGTTTGGCCAAGCCTAAAAGATACCCGAGGAAGTCTTTGGGGTAGGGTTGAACTTTGGTGGGAGTATGTTAAAAAAACAGAGAACTGGTAAACACCAAACATGTCTTCCTTAACCTCCAGAACTGTAGCCGATTCGTACCCAGAACTATTAAAGCTAGAATCTGCCTTTACAGCTTCCAGCGACCTTCGGCAAATGGAAGATGGAGTTGGCAATGTTCTCCCTATTCAGATAAGTCAAGACAAGGTTAAAATTACAGGAGAATTACTTCTTTCGGATGCTTTAAGTCTAGCTTATCCGCTTGTTAGCACTTGGACTGGGGAAAGCACAGCCCTTTCAATTACTTCTTTAAAGACGTCTTCAAGTCCAACCACCGGAGCGTTAACGGTTGCGGGGGGAGTTGGGGTTCAAGGGAATGCGTACATAGGCCAAGATCTTAATGTCATTGGGCAATCTTTTTTCACTGGAAACTCCCAATTTAGCGGGAATGTTAATATTGACGGAGTTCTCACATTAAAGGGAAATATTAATGTTGGGGATGGAAACACCGACTCAATCAGTTTTAACGCAGATGTTACTTCGGACATACTCCCAGATACGACGGAAACTTATGATTTGGGTTCTCAAACAAAATCATGGGATCAAGTCTACGCCAAAGAAGTTATTGCCAGAAACATTACGGCTCAAGGTTCTGGAAATGTGGTTTTGTCTCCGATTGGGACTGGCGCCGGAACCGTCACAATTTCCCCAGCAAGCACAGTTAACATTTCTCCAACAGGCATTCTTACAATTAATCCAACGGCTACCTCAAACCTTAATAATGTAACCATTGGTGGCACCACCCCAAGAGATGGGACTTTCACAAACATTACCCAAAGTGGGACTGCTGGCGCTTTTGTTGTCTCCGGGACAACCGATTCCACTTCCTCGACAACGGGAGCCGCAAGAATTGCTGGTGGTCTTGGCGTTGCTAAAAACCTTTATGTTGGCGGTAGCTTTAATATACCAGCCAACGTCACCAGCACCAATTCTGCGGCAATCTTTGTACCCCTAAATGTCAGCGGTGCCTCAACATTTACCAGTACCGGAGCATATTCACTCACAATTAACCCGCCAAACACAACTACGATTCCCTTAAGGATTGCGAATAATAATTCAGACTCTGTTACAGTTGATGCCGCCGGGCAACTTAATGTTTTAAAAAGTTCAGTTTTCACTGGCCAAGCAAGATTTAACTCGACGACTACGGTAAACGAGGTTTTTCAACAAATCGATTCCACAAAAACCTCTAGTTTTGCCGGACCGCTTAATATTGCTGGATCCACAAATCTAAGAAGTTTTTATGCTCGAGATGCTTTAAACTCAACCAATGTTCTTTCGTTTGACAACACGACAAACACGCTTTCGACCTCCAACGCCATCCTCAGCACTGCGTTAAACATCAGCCAAAATACTGGAGCCACGGCAGCAAACTTCCCCTACTACTTTAATGTAAATAGCGTTGGTAAGCTCACAGCCGTTAACGAGGCCGCCATATCCGCCGGAACCTCTTCAACATCAAGCGGTCAAATTATTCTTGCCGGGACATGCTCTTCAGTTGAGCCCACGACAGCTGGAATTCAATACCTTCGGATACGACCTCAAATTAATCTTGCCGGAAGGGATATTGCTACTGTTGATTTTGGCGCAAAGACAATTACGGTTGGCTCGACCATTAACCTAACCCCAGACACCAATATCAATTCAACTGGAGGATCGATAGCTTCCAATATTGTACCCACTGCCTCCAATAGTTATGACCTTGGTAGCACAACTAGGCGGTGGAAAGATCTGTATCTTACAAACTCTTTGACTATTGGCGGTGCCATTAACGCCACATTGACTGGCTCCACACCGCATGTCTTCTCGGGTAATGTTCAGATTAATGGAAGTCTCACCGTCTCTGGTCAGACTACGCAACCAATCGCAGCCAATGTCAGCAGTATTAGTAAAAGACTGGATCTTAACACGGCAGTTGATGACTCCACCAATAATCTTGCCAAACAAAATCTTTCAAGCTCTGCAATTGACGGAGGTCTTTTTATTGCCGCGACACTGCCAACGCAAGTGTTCAACGCAGTTGCAGCCGCAGATGCCGCAGTTGAAACAATTTCACACAGCTTTGGGGTTCCGCTATTAACCTCTGGCGGCGTTACCGCTATCCGCAAAGACACAAACGCCGATGTCACATCTCTATTTACCTATTCTCAAACGTCCAACACGGCTGTTACCATTACCTGGAATGCGGGTACATCGACGTCATTGGGTACCGCTGGTGCTGTTGGTGGGATTGTTTTCACCCTTACCCCGCAATCATCTTACGGAGCATATGTCACCAACTCCGCTACCGTGGCAAATGGCGTTTCTCAAACTATTACGCATAACCTTCTCACCACAGCGGTTTCGGTATCGGTTATCAAAGTTTCAGATGGGACAATTATACCGAATACAACTTATTCAATCGCAACTCCAAACACAACTACGGCTACTCTTACCTGGAATTCTACCGCACCAACGGCAACCAGCAACGCGGCAGCGGGTACTCTTCGAATCAAGGTTGTTCCGACAGCGACCGTTCAAAAGTATTCTTCGGTAACCTACACAACCCCGGCAACCAGCAATACAACTCCAAAACTATTGGAGCCCCAACTTTTATCCAGCGACAACTTTGGTCTGGCCGCCGGGAAATCCTATTTCATTAACAATACAAGAGTCCTAAACGAAACTTCGCTTGGTGACGCCGTTGTCAGTTCGAAACTGGCTTCGGTTGGTACGATCACCAGTGGAGTATGGCAGGGGACAACCATTTCTGGAGCTCAAGGTGGAACTGGCGCTGTCAATACTGGCAGAACCATAACCATTGCCGGAAACTTTTCTACAACTGGAACAGCGGGTTCAACTTGTGCTTTGGCTCTCAGTGGAAACACTGCCGTAACCCTCCCGCTATCTGGAACACTAGCTACTCTTGCCAATTCGGAGACTCTGACCAATAAGACGCTTGGGACGGCTAGTGGCGCAAACACGACCATTCCAGCTGGTGCTTTAAGTTCAGATCTTGCCGTCGTCGATGGCGGAACCGGCAGGGGAACTCTTACCGCAAACGGAGTTTTATTTGGAAGCGGAACGAACGCAGTTGGAATGACCGCCGCCGGGACCGACAAACAAGTGCTGATTTCCAGTGCTGGTGTGCCGACCTTTGCAACCATCAGCCCAGTCATTACGCTAACTGGCGACGTCACTGGCACTGGCACAATGACCGATCTGGGTAGTGTCACCATCAATACTACGGTTGGAGCCGATCAAGTAGCTTTGGGAACCGACACAACTGGTGCCTACACCCAATCAGTCGCTGTATCTGGTTCTGGCCTATCTTTGACCAACGCAACGCCAACTGCGGATGGAGCTCAAGTAACGATAGCTTCCAACGCAACTTCACTTAACACGGCGAACACCCTTGTTTTTAGAGATTCCTCCGGAAACTTTTCGGCGGGGACAATTACTGGAACTCTTTCTGGAAATGCCTCAACGGCTTCAAGTGCCGCTCGTTGGACAACCTCGAGAACCTTGACTCTTAGTGGAAACATTACTGGGTCGGTCACGCTTGACGGATCTGGCGATGCGACAATGTCAAATACGGCGTATTCGCCTCTTTCGATTACCAATGCGGCCATTAGTGCAACTGCGGCAATTGTTGACACAAAACTGGCGACAATTTCAACCGCTGGAAAAGTAGCCAATTCCGCAACCACGGCCACAAGCGCAACCGGCGTTACCGACACCGCCAGCCTAACCCTAAAGAACACCATCGTTTCTCGTGACAACAACGGAGAAATTACCGTCAACCGTGTTAAAGCTTTAAACGGGTTTGATGGCGTTGCCACCGGAGTTTTGGACAATGTCTCAAGGCAAAGGGTTAAAGTTTCTGGTTACGATGCTTCAGCCAACGCCGTTTCTTTGGAAAAAGACGAGATTGTCTTTACCTCCAACTCAAATTGCAGTGTTTGGGTAAGCCCAGACGCAACTGGAACAAAGTCTGTTGTGCAAGTTTCTGTTCCAGCGGTGACAAGCTTTGTTAACGACTTTAACGACGCCAACCTTATTGTTTCAGACGATGTCAGCGGTGGTAGAATCAAATTTAGGCTCGACACACTATCGTCGGCCTCCTCTGCCTTTTCTGGTGGGACTCCAAGACAACTTACGGTTTCAGATTCAAACCAGACGCTGGTTGGGTACACAAACGCCAGTCCGCTGCTTGGTACTCCTGGCACTCTAACCAGTTTTCCTTTTTTAAAGTGGGATTCAGTTCCTCAAGCACTGGAAGTCAAAATTGCGGCTTCCGGTTCAACTGATTCCCCACAAACAGTATATGTCCCTTTCTACACCGCCTAGTATTGACAAAAAATTGACAAAATATGGAAACGGTTAAAAATCAAGGGCTAAGAATATGGCAAGCCTAGCTGGACTCGGACCTCATCAAACCTGGAAAGAGCTTCTTAGGGTTGATAACGATCCTACTAGAAACCAAGGCGTTACATCAGCCTTGGTTCGGGTTGCTGACGGGCAGGGAACTCAATCCGCCTTGGCTGTTTCCACAACCGCGGCCAAAGTACATGGAGCCTTTGATACTACTGGTGCCATCACCTCTGCTGGCAATATCACTGGTGTAACTCTTGTCGGAAGCGGACTTAATGTTGGGGTTACTGGGCAAAGCCCATCGGCCACTATTAATAGTTCTGGTGCGATCGTAGGGACAAGCCTAAGTGCAGGAACTTCTGGAGCGATCACTGGTGGTTCAGTCAATGTCGGGGCGGGGACGGTAACTGGCTCAAGGTTTATTGGCACTGCCGACACGGTCACAAACGGAGTCTACACGAATTCCACTTTATACATTGGCACAACGGCCATCACTTTAAATAGGTCTTCAGCTGCGCAAACATTAACTGGTACGAACATTGATGGTAACGCTGGAACAGTAACAAATGGTGTTTACACGACATCAAATTTAAATATTGGGACAACTTCTGTGCCACTGAACAGAGCTTCTGCCGCTCAAACCCTTACTGGGGTAAGCATTGACGGGAATGCCGCGACTTCAAGCACTTCTGGGATCGCTGGAACTTGGACTCCGACCGTTGCTACGCCAAATACAGTTGCTTACACATATGTATCTCAAATTGGTACATTTCATAAAATAGGAAAAGTAGTGCATGGATCTATTGCTTTTGCTTTTCGGCCAAACGTAGCACCCACTGGGACGCTAGTGTTTTCTATTAGTGGTTTGCCATACCAGCCAAATAGTAATTACGGCACACTTCGAATCTCGCAGTGTGACTTTACAACACTACCTGCAGTTGTTCGTTTTGCGACAAACACAGCAACAATGACATTCCATACTCTAATTAGCGACACCACGGCTCTAGGGAACTATCCATTTAGCAGTACAGGTGCAACAACAGCCTTAGCTAAAACTATAGTAGGATACTTTACCTATGAGACAAATGGATAAATATGATCATTGAACCCATTAGCAACGAAGGAATAGTCTGCCTCCAAAGCGAAACAAATTGGAGGGGTTGTCTGCATATATACTCTCAAGAAATCAAAAATTACCTAACTGAAGAGCAGATAAACAACATTCTTGAGGAGGCTGGCGCGGCAACCGCAGAAAGATGGCTACTAGAATACGAAGAAATCGTGAGCGCAAGTGGTCTGTAAAATGAAAAATAAAATCTATAAAGAAGCTTTAAAGATATTCGAGGAGTATCTTAAAAGAAAGATACCCTCGTATGCTTCTAAAAAACTGGAATGTCTGATTGGCGCCGCCATAGCCGCCGAAAGTTTTTTCACGGCTCATGGGGCAATTCTTGGGATGGCTCCAAAAAGTGAAGGTGTTTGGGAGGTATTGTTTCTGGCGGCTGACAACAAGGATGGGCGCAAACAGGTGATGCGGGACGCAATTAAAAAGCTCAATCCAAAGCTGGTTGTCTATACCCGCAGCAAGCACAACGGAAAAGAATATGTCCGTGGGCCAGAATATTGGGAGAGGTTATTGGCATGATAAACTGGATCGAAAGGGAAGAGCGTTCCAGACTTAACCGAGTGATGGGGGTAGGGGGGTCTGGTCATTTTTATTTTGATAGTGGCGATGCCCCTCAGCTGAGTATGGTGGATCTTGAGGAGCTAAAATTACCAGACATTCTTGCATCTCTTGAAAAGTTTTTAGGGCAAAAAGACTTTCTTCCTAAATTCCAGGACATGCTGAGCTCTTCCGCTTCATTGCGGAAAGACGCCCTCAACGAACTTCAACCTGGATACAAAGAGTCGATGGACAAATCGATGCAGATCGCCAACGAAAGAATGGGCGGTCTAATGCCAGCGGATATCGCAAAGAAGGTAAGTGAGATTGCTGGGTATAACGCCCTTAGCGGTGGGTATAGTGGCGGAAGCCAAGCTGGGCGATTCCTTGAGGCCAAAAATTATGGTCTTACCAGCCTAGATCTTCAGAACAGCGGTGTGGCTATGTCTCAAGGACTACGGTCGGAGACCCAAGCACTGATGCCTTTGCAGGCTATCAATATGGCGTTTACACCGCAGCAGTTACGAGCCGACGAAGTAAATATTGGAATGTATAACACCAATGTCCGAAACCAAGAAGCTATGTACAACACAGGCGTTAAAAACCAGCAGGCTCAGCTGGACGCTCAGAATAGCGGATCCCCTTGGGCGGGAATTGCAGGAACGGTTGTTGGTGGAGCTCTTGGCGCTATTGCCGCTCCAGTCACTGGCGGACTATCAATCCCACTTGGGATGTCACTTGGTGGCATGATTGGCGGACAATTTGGTGGAGCTAAGGGGATGCAGGCTGGAATGGCCGGAGCTCAGGTTGGCCAAATGGGCATGACCGGAATGTCTATGATGAATGGTGGGATGAATTTTGGTGGTAATAGTGTCTATGGTGGAGGTGGCGGAAGAGGAATGTTTAGTGATTGGTCGGGGCCCTTTATATGGGATTACAACTCATCTCCTAAATCCTCAGGTTATTTTCAAGGGGGTATGACCAGACCAGGCGACTACAACACTCGTGGTTTGGGGATATACCAAGGAACGGCGGTAGCCTAAATGACTGCCGCTGAAAAAATCAACATCACCTCAAATCTGGGGCAACAGATCGTCAGCAATATGCTGATGGCCCAGAGGGCTCAGCAATCGCAGCAAGAGCTCAGCCTTCGGGCGAGAGCTTTTGAGGCCGAGCAGGAGTGGAATCAAAAACGATACCCGCTCATGCTCAAGCAACTGGAGAACCAGACTACGGCTCTGGATTTAGAAGCAAACTCTCAAAAGCTTCAGATAGAGCTTCAACGGGTAAATATGGCAAAAAGTAACGCCGAGCTTAAATCTACAGCCGCTATTGCCCCAATTGCCGCAGAAATGGACTTTTTAGCTAGGACAAGCCCAGAGAGCCTTATGTCCTATAGCATTCCAGACATTGCAATTGAGGGGGACGATAAAACCGTTGCGGACGCCGCTTCGGCGTTGGCAAAAAGTAAGCTTAACGAATACAAGACAAGTCTTTTAAACAACAACAAAATAGTTCAAACCTGGAACGACACGGCGGACAAGCTTTTGCAGGTATCCGAGAGATACGACACGCCTTCTGTGATGAAAATGGAGTTACAGGACGCAGCAAGAAAACTTCGAAGCTCTGGTCTTAGCGGCCTTACCGATCACGAGAAACAAACCTTGATACCTTACGCAGAAAAAATCGCCTACGCCTCAAGCCCAGCTTACATTGAGATGCAAAAGCAAAGAGTTGAGACTGCGGCTACCGGGACAAAAGCAGTTACTGGCAGGATCAAGGAGCTGCGAGAAATTGCCGGTAACATATTTGTGGATGACGCCACTAGAAAAGCTGCGGCCGCTCAGCTTAATAAAGTCATGCTTTCTGGCCAGGATCAACTGGAAAGCGATCAAGAAGATACTTCGGTAACTCCATCCGCTCAAGCAAAGCCAACGGCTTCGGCTACCCCCAATGCCGCTCCTTCCGCCAGCAGTGCGGCAGATCTTAGAGTTAAGTTCAAGCAAGTTGCAGAAGCAATTCAACAGCAGCGCGATCCTATGCCATTGATCAATATGCTTTCCGATGAAGTCTTAAAATTTAAAAACCTAAAGCCCACTAAAGAAAACAAAGAAGCGGCTTCCAAAGAAGTTTTGCGTCAACTCCGCAACGGAGGTGTTTCCCTACCCTTTTTACCATCTGATCTAAACCCCTCTAGCCAAGAAGAAAACTAGCCTTAAAATAGCGGTTCAATGGCCACTACAAAAATAGAGCTCCCTAATGAAGGGAGGGTGACGGACATAAGTGTGTCAAGCCCCGAGGAGCAGTATTTAAGGGCTTTGGCCAGAGACACATTTTCCAATCAGCAAACCGAAAACAACCCAATCGATCTGGGGGATATTTGGGAAGAAGACCCTCAAACTCAAGAAACCAACAAAACGGAAAACCCATTTCTAGCCATTGATTTAGGTGATATCGGCAAAGACCTAAACCTAACTGAGGAAGAAGCCAAACTAGAAAACCCCTTCCTCAAAACCCCAATGGCCAATCAAAAGGGGTTTGCGGAATCCATGAAAAAGGCCTGGGATATTGGCCTTCAAAGCGTCGATCTTGACAGAGAAATGTCACGAAAGGCGATGCAGGTTCTAAATTCTGGCCAAGACCAAGACTTAACTGGGCTTCAAGAAAAGAGACGGCAACTTGCCAAAGAACAGATTTACAACCAAGGCGGGAACATGTTTTCCAGAGCCTTCCTTGGTGGGGCTCAAATGCTCGGTCCGATGGGTGCTGGAACCGTGGAAGGCCTTAAAAAGGGGGGAGAAGCTGGTCTAGCAGCCTTTGTGGCTACCTCTCCGGCTTTGGCTGTCCCAGGGGCAGGAGAGGCTATTACTGGGCCAGTCTCGATGGCGGCTTTTGAGCTTGGGAACTTGCAAGGCTCTTATAGCTACTGGACGGAACAGGGAATTGGACAAGTCTTTGCCGATGCGGTTGACCTAGGAGCTAACCAAAAAACTGCGGCTAAGGTAGCCTCGTATGTTGGCCCTCTTTACGCAGCCGTTGAATACTCTCAGGTTCAAGGGTTGGTAAAAGCGGCTACTGGGAAAAACCTAAAAAAATCAATTTTAAAAGCCACCCTTCCGTTTCTCCTTAAAGCTGGAGAAAATATCCTTACGGAAAGCCTCGAGGAAGGAGTACAGGGCGGTACGACGCAAGCTGGTTTGGAATACGCAAAATCCGAAGAAGAGCTAATTAAGAAAGGAGCGGCTACCGGTCTTAAAGATGTTGTGGCCAATATGGATCTTGGGGAATCAGCCAAGAACATCCTCACTCAAGCCGCCGATGATTTTGTTTCCAGCATCGGGCCAATGGCTGCTTTGGGTGGGACAGCTTCCGCTATTGGAGGGGTAAAGTCATCTGTTGCCTGGGGAACACGAAAGATAGCCAGCGGAGAGCTAGACAAACTTTCTGAACAGCGTTCCAAGCTCCAAGCCTCGGGGGCTCCGCAAACGGCTCAAGCGGTGGTGGATGTTAACCTCAACGCTCCTAAACTTGACGAAGACCCGGCTCTTGAGGAAGACCTTGAGAAAGCTGGTCAATCGGAAAAAGCTCAAGAAGCCACACCCACCGAAAGTCCTCTTGATGCTCAGAACACCCTTGAGGCCGCAAAAGCCTGGTCAAAGATCCGATCGAAACAACCAATCTCACAGGATGAGGTCAAACGATTTAACTTTATGCTTTCAGACAGCTGGAAGCTCAACACGGAGACGGGAAACTTTGAATTCCAAGGAGCACCTAATGAAGCACAAGAGGGAGAAGCAACTGCAACGCCAGAAGCTACGCCAGCAGCAGAGCCAATCCAAGCCCCAGAAGCTCAAGCTCAAGCCGTCGCTCCTACTCAAACCGAGCAACCAAAAGCTTCTCAACAAGGTCAAGAGGCAGTCGCTCCTGCATTAACTCCAGAAGTTAAGCTTGAGGAAATACCCTACAAAGATAATTTAGAATGGGATACGGCTACTCAAGCCGTAAAGAAAACCAGCGGAAAATCAAAAATAGTTCGTTTTGCGGATCGAGAGATGGTGCTTGTAGATGTTAATGGGATTAAGATCCCATTTTACAGATCAACTGGAAAAGCGGGTAAGAAAAAAGTAAAAGCCGATAAATGGTATCCAGTTTTCGGTATTGCCAAAGATGGTTGGATCAACAAGGGAACTCAAGAGCAAATGAACGCTCACTACGGTTCCCCAGAGTTAAAAGCGATTGCAGAGAGGTTAGACGCACAACTTGGCGCACAAACAAACGGAAAACCAGTAGGGTTAAAAGCGGTTGAAAGCTCAATCAATAAGGGGTTAGCTAAAATCGGGGTAACGCCAGTTGAGAATGGACTACCCGAGACTCCTAAAAGATTACAACAAAACATACAAAAAGTTGTTCAAGCAATTCAAAAAGAAAAAACTCAATCTAAGGTTGAGAACTCTAAAACCAAGGCGTCTATAGCTCAGGCCACCAAAGAACTTCCTCAGCCAGAGCTACCAAAATGGGAGGATGTCCAGAAGAACAAGAATAAGATCAGATTCCTCAAGAAAGCTTTTGATGCCGCAAACGCCAGACTTCCAAAAGAAAGTCAGCTTACGGCAAAGGTTGGATGGAAACGCAAAGACTATCTGTCTGGCCTAGAAAAGATCTATGGGCAAATCTCGCAGCTTGAATACGCAAGGCCAGAGCCACAGGTAGAAGCCAAACCAGAAACTACCCAGCAAAAGCCTTCCGAGGCCGACGAAAAAGCCGCCAAAAAGAAAGCTCGGCTTGCGAGTCTGGTAAAAGTCTTTAACAACCCCAACCTCGATGGGGAACAAACAATTTTCCGTGATCTTGCAATGGACCTGCTTCGTTCCGTCGCCGGTCAAGTGGCAAGGAGATTTTCCAATGTGCCTGGAGCCGAGGGCGAAATCTACGACAGGACCCTAGCCAGAATTGCCAGACAAATTAAGAACTCGGTTGACCGCAAAACACCAGTTCTCTTCAACAAGAAGGGCGAGGCTCTCCCAGTCACGAGGGATAATGTTTCCAAGTGGATTGGGTTTGCCGCCGATTCAGCCGCTCTTGATGCGGCAAGGGAGCGGGATGCTCGCCGTGAGTTGTCGGCAAA
>Ga0214923_10000341_pt1 | contig 72060 bp, 61 predicted proteins | sample LL1510_MetaG_FD_177993 | JGI IMG/M metagenome (GOLD analysis project Ga0214923, IMG submission 177993) | Freshwater microbial communities from Lake Lanier, Atlanta, Georgia, United States - LL-1510 | ecosystem: Environmental > Aquatic > Freshwater > Lake | place: USA: Georgia | collected...
TCATGGTGGGCATCATGCCGGGCGTCAGGCTGGGTGTCTCGCCGGGCGTCAGGCTGGGCATCGCGCACCAGCAAGTCCGCACACGATCGAATGGGTTCTATTTCCTGTAGTACACTTTTAAGATGAAGCAACTCGCGGGGCTGTACCCTATAGGTGGCCAGGCGCGACAAAATGCGCTCGATGTCACCCACCCGAGCCAAATATTCACCCAGCTCAACCCTTCGATCGGCTTGGTTCACCAAGGCCGAAACCAGCTGCTGGCGCGCGAGAATGCGGTTTAGGTCACGCAACGGAAACAGCAGCCAACGCCTCAGTAAGCGAGCCCCCATAGGTGTTTTGGCCCGATCAATCACATGCAGCAAAGATGTTCCACCGGTATGGAAAGGTTCAACCAACTCCAGATTTCGAACGGTGAAGCGATCCATCCACACATAGTGCGCTGCATCGATGCGGCTGAGGCGCGTGATGTGGGCCAAACGCGATTGATGAACTTCTGTGAGGTAGTGCATGATGGCCCCGGCGGCCACAATCCCCAATTCGAGCTCATCAACCCCGAAGCCCTTCAAGTTGGGGGTCTGAAAATGTCGTTGAAGTAACTCGCGCCCATAATCGCCTCCAAACACCCAATCCTCAATCGGTTGGGTGGCGGCATGTTCGAGGCCAGCCGGCATCGGTTCATTACGCTGCGCCCGGGCTGTTAAACACTCGGCTGGTTGGTGGTCGACCAGCAAACGGATCATATCGGCATGGGCTCCCTCTGCGAGGTAAAAGGCACCCGTACTCACATCCATCAAGGCGATTCCGCTGCGTCCTTGAGCGCTGTGAAGACAAGCCAGATAATTATTGCTTCGTTGCTCCAGTATTTTTTCGCTGAATACCACGCCTGGGGTGAGAAGCTCTGTCACGGCCCGCTTCACAATGGTTTTGGTGGCCTTGGGATCCTCCATTTGTTCGCAGACGGCCACCCGCTGACCCGCCTTCACCAAGCGTGGCAGGTAGGTCTCCAAAGAATGGTGCGGAAAACCGGCCAACTCCATATCGGCAGCGGCCCCATTGGCTCGGCGGGTAAGCACAATGCCCAGTATGGAGGATGTTTTTATGGCGTCTTCTCCGAAGGTTTCGTAGAAATCGCCTACCCGAAAAAGAAGCAACGCCCCGGGGTGTTGTGCCTTCAACTGGTTGTATTGTTGCATTAATGGCGTTTCTTTGGGCCCTGTCCCAGCCTTTTCTTTCATGAATAAAATCAAATTTATACGATGCGCCAGTTGACCGCTCCCGAACTTCACCGCTTATCGCCCCTGGATTTCAAAAATAGCGAAAAATTGCCGGTCTGGCTCTTGCTGGAAAATGTACGCAGCCTGCACAACGTGGGGTCGGTTTTCCGGACGGCGGATGCTTTTCGCTTGGCGGGCCTGTACCTCACGGGTTATACGGGTCAGCCGCCGCACCGCGAACTGCATCGCACCGCATTGGGCGCGGAAAACACGGTCGAATGGACGCACCACCCGGATGCAGTTGCCCTGACCGATCTCCTCAGGGCGCAAGGTCATGGCATATTTGCGGTGGAACTCACCGATCAAAGTACCGCACTCACCGACTGGGCCTGGGACTTCCAGCGACCCCTCACCCTGGTTTTGGGCAACGAAGTGGAGGGGGTTTCAGCCAGTTTGCTGCAATGCTGCGACGGATCAGTGGAGATTCCTCAGGGCGGCACCAAGCATTCGCTCAATGTTTCGGTGTGTGCGGGGGTAGTGGCCTGGGAATTATACAGGCAATGGGTTGCCCGGCATTAATGGGAACCACCACCGCAGGGGTGGTGGCTACTGTCAGGCAGCGTTCCCTTCAATGGGTTTGATATTATTGAACTCCTGATCTTTTCGATTACGCTCTTCCTCCAGATCATAATCATCTTGAAGACCCAACCAAAACTTGGCGCTTGTTCCGAAAAATTTGGCGAAACGAATCGCGGTATCAGCGGTGATTCTTCGATTACCCTTGATAATTTCAGAAATGCGGGTTTGTGGGAGAAAAGTTTCCTTGGCCAAACGATACATAGAGATCTCCATTGGAATTAAGAACTCCTCAAGCAGGATTTCGCCTGGGTGAATATTTTTCAACTTTTCCATATCTGCTCAGTTAATGATAATCAACTACTCTTATTTCGTAAGAATCATTATTGATCCATTTGAAAATGATTCTCCATTGTTTGTTCATCCGAATGCTATGGTATTCTTGAAATTCCCCTTTTAACTTTTCAAGTCTGTTTGCGGGAGGAATACGAAGATCGCTGACATCCTGGGCATTATTGATCATTCTTAATTTTCTACGCGCAACCTCCTGTATTTCGTTTGGCAATTTTTTCGACCGAATACCATTCCAAATTTTCTCGGTTTCTTTATCGCCAAAACTTTTGATCACTAATTCTGATTTACGTTACTAACGCCAAAAGTAAGTATAATATTTTTCTAAAACAAGTTTTTGGACGGATTTCACTCTGGGCGAGAGTGATTTATGCTGCATCACGCATTGCGAGTGAGCGAATTTTTTTGAAACAACCTACCTCTTCGAATATTTGAATTAAAATAACAACTAGAATAATAGGCATTAGCTAGGTAAGCTTGTATGCAAATGAAAAAATAGGGTTCTTTATAAAAACTAGTGAGTAAGACAGGCGAATATATCTCTTAGCGAGAACAAAACAAAACTAAGAATATGAAACCTGAAGAACTATTGGCCAGGCCCTGTTCATTGACAGCCCCTGCTTTGTTGAAAAGTTTGACCTTACTACTCAGAACGGTGAGTTGAACATTTTTATCGATTTTGAGCGGGGTTCTGAGTTTGCCTATGAAAATCATGAGTTAGGCATCAAAGGGAAATGCTTGTACTTTCTGACGGCTCACGTGCCCAGGGTGGACGTTGGCAATGAAATGGTACACCGGGTAAGAACCCCTTGGGAAAGAGAATCAAGCAGCTTTACGCTCATGTGAGAGGCCTTTACACTTGAGTTGCTCAAAATGCTGCCCGTTCACCAGGCTTGCAGGTAGTTGAGCACCTACGACAAGAAAGGGAAGTCACTTGTGATTGGTCGCCCGCATTCATCAAGGGAGCAAACGAACCGCTTCCGGAGGCCGAAATTGTCTTTGACCATTTCCATGTGGTGAAGAGCATCAACCAGGCGGTTGACAAGGCAAGCAGGCAGGGGGCCACAACCAATCCGTTATTACGTTCTACACGATACATTTTTCTGAAGAACAGACGAAACCACACCGGCCGACAAACAGAAATGATCAATCAGCTTTCACTGAGTTCGCTCAACCTGAAAACGGTTAAAACAAATCTTAATTCAATTCAAACCATCCTACACATGCTGACCGGCAAACTGGGCTTCTCAAGAAATCATACCGCCTGCCTTACCCACTGGATTTCATAAAGACCCGAATTTGGAGACCCTTCATCCACCCTTCGAATTTTCCAACGCATAAAGTGGAATAAAGATAGTTGAAATAAACCAAGCCGGTGGTACGACAAAAAGGAAGTACTACCCACCGCCGTAGGGGTGGTCAAAAGCGAATGCCCGCCCCAAACATGATATGGCGCAGGGGCATGTAGCGCGCCGGATTGTCGGGCGGGGTGTTGCCCGAACGAAAATCTCGGGGGTCGAGGTAGGCAGGGTCACGCCAAGAAGATGGCACGGCATCTCCCGTTTCCCATGCACGGCCTGTCACAGGATTGGGTATCAGGGTGTTTTTCTGATTAAATAAATTAGTGACCTGGCAGGTGAACTCCAATCGGCTCATCTTTCCCAGCATCCACCATTTTCTGAGGTTTACATCCACCCAGGTGAGGGACTCGCCGAGTCCGGACCAAAGCGCCTGCGGATCAGGATCGCGCTCGTAGATCGGCCGACCCGTTACCGGCTCAATTCCCTGAAAAATAAACGGGGTATACCTACGGCCAGTCCGCCATACGCCCTCCACATACAAGGAAATGTGATCAAAGGCTTTCCAACGGGTCGTTGACTTCCCTAAATTTCGGGTAAAGGTAACATTTCCCTTCAAATCGAACGGACTGTCCCACGCCAGATAGGTTTCGCGCGTGTCCTCCCGATTGCCCGAATTGAGGATCTGTCCGAGCGCCTCACTGGCCGATGAACTCTGGCCCGTGGCGGCCATATAACTGGCGGATGCCTGCCCGCTAAACCATTGCCCGATGCGCCTCAGGTAGGTAATTTCCATCCCCCGAACGCGCGCATAGTCGGAATTGATGCGAATGGTGCGGGTCACCTCGCGCCCCGTGAAATCTTTAATCTGAACAGAAGCAGCGGTGATGAAATCATACTTATCCTTCCAATAGGCCGAAACCGTGAGGGCATCGCGGGTTCCCAACTGGGAGCGAACGCCCAACTCATAGGAAATATCCACCTCAGGGTTCAGGTCTGGATTGCCCACGCGCGACAACACCGAGCGATCCTGGTAGAGGGGGTTCAAACCCTGATACACCCAGCTCGGATGGGGCAAAATCATGGAGTGGTTGTAGTTGAAAAACAACACCTGGTTTTCGCGGATCGGAAAAGACGCAGAAATTTTAGGCAGCAGCCGCATTTTCATGCGCTGCCCAAACACTTGAATGGTGTTGCGCAGGTAGGCATCGCGAAATTCCTGGCGGATGGGCGCGCGCGAATCGCGTACGGCTTCATCCACAAACCGACCCGGAAACCAGTACTCCAGTCTACCCCCAAATTCGGCCACCAGACCCCTGAACTTCAGTTTATTGGAGGCGTAGAAGGCACCCCGCGCGGGCTTTACCTCCCAAACATCGCTGTAATCGCCCAAGCGAAAGCTCTGGCTGATGGTACCATCGGGCAGCGGGATGGGCGCGCCAATCCAAGGGCGGATGATATCAATCCACAACAGGTCCTGAAGCCGTACTTCAGTGCCAAAAATCAGGCGGTCGCCGCGGGGATTGTAGTAGTAATTACCCGTCCAACGCAAACCATATTCATTCACCCGATGGTCGTGCCAGAGAGTGCCGATTCCTCCGTTGTTGTAGAGACCCGGACCCGGATAGACGAAGACCTGCGAATCGGCCGGATTGAAGTAGCCCACTGGGAAAGTCACGATGCTGGCTGGATCAAACTCGGCATCCACATTCTTAGGCCGCCATTCACGCCCATTGGCATCGGCACGCAGGCGCACAAACAAGCGCGACAAATTAGCGGTATACGAGAACTTCTTGCTTGTGGTGTGGGTAAAGTTCACCGATTCAAGGTTGGTATCGTGCGTGTAGGTGTTGGCCCGGTCGGGTTGGTACATGAAATCGAACTGGAAACCAGGCAGAAATGGCACATCATTACCGATGATACGCAGCATGTTTACGTCTTGGTTGATGGTGAGCGACCGGAGGTAATTGACACTTAGGCGCATGCCCGGCTTAAACTCATAGTCGAACTTCAGCATCCCGGCCCAGCGATTGTCTTGGTTGGGCGAAAAAGCGGCATCGGGGTAGAGGGATGAAGTGACCTGGTTGGCGGGCCGACGAAAATACTGGTCGTCGAAACTGCCCTTGAAGGATGCAAAAACACGCAACGGCCGGGGAAGTACACCCTTAAGTGACCCACCAGCCGTGGCTTCATAAATGGCGTTGCCCCAAACCGACGCCCAATCATTGGTCAAACCAAGACGATCACGTCGGTGGTTGAAACTAAATTCTGTGCGGTCGCCCCCCGATCGGGTACGGGTTTTAACAATTCCTGAAGTTCCGTCACCATAGGCCACATCACCGCCTCCCGTGGTCACATCAATCCCTTCCACTGAATTGGTGCCCAAGTCGATGCCAAATCCGGTGCCCGCCAGGGGGTCGGTGGCCGATACCCCATCGATGATGAAGGCCGTTTCGTAGGTCCTTCCACCCCTAATACTCAAACCTTCTGGATTCAACACCACCCCGGCCTGGGTGTTCAGTACCCCTTGAAGTTGTCGAACAGGGGCATTTTCGATGGATTCCTGCGACACCCGTTGTTCCGATTTCGACTGATCGAGGTCGACCAATGGCTTTTCGCCCACCACCACCACTTCCTGATCTAGGGTGAGCGCACTTGGCGCAAGGCTAACATCCAGGCGTGTGGGCTGATTACCGCTGATTTTTATCCCTGTGAACAACTTTTTTTCGTAACCTAAGTAGCTCACTTCGATTTGATAGACGCCGGCGGGCACCTTATTTAGATGATACTGACCATTCATGTCGGTCGACACCCCATAAGTGGTGCCCTTAACCACCACATTCACCCCAATTAAGGGCATTTTGTCGCTGGCATCGGTTACGGTACCTTGAATTCCCTGTCCAATGGCCAGGTGTACACTCAAAAAGAATACAACGACGACTGATAGACTGCGAAGCTTGAAGTGTGCGAAGGGCTTACACATATTTAATGGCCAAAAATGAGGGGTTTGCATCAGTATTCCAATATCTGGATCGACTTTTCGTTCTTAAGGAGTACACGATGTGATGCCATAGGGATACTCCCGCTCGAGCAGCGACCTAATTTTTTCAAAATCCTTCGGATGTTGCACAAAATCGACCTCTGCGGTATTCAGCAACAGGCATTTAAGTCCACTCGCCTGCGCCATAAACTGCCGGTAACTATCATCAATGTAATACAGATAATCGCCCTCAATGTTCTGCTCGTAGGCACGCCCCCGCTCAGCAATTTGTTGCAGTAGTCGCGGCACCGGTGTCGATAAATACACAAACAAATGGGGCTGTGGAAGACGTTGATTGATAATCCCGAAAAGTTGGCTGAACAAACCGAATTCTTCGGGGTCGAGCGTGCGGCGCGCAAAAATGAGCGATTTATAGAAGCTGTAGTCGGCCACCAAACCGCGGCGGCGCACATCAGCCTCATTGAGTTCGTCTTGCATCTGCCGATACCGCTCAGCCAGAAATGACGTTTCCAAAGAGAATGCATAGCGCTCCGGCTTGTCGTAGAACCGCGGAAGAAATGGATTGTCCATGAACTGCTCGAAAAGGGCCGGAGTCGACCAATATTCCGCTAAAAGGCGAACCAGCGTGGTTTTTCCCGCGCCGATATTGCCTTCCACCACGATGTATTTGTTCATTTTGCGCAAAAATAGGCCAAATCAGCTTCAATCATCAGCTGAATTTAAGAACGGTTGGTGCAGCAGAACCGAGGCGTCATCTGTGCAAGCCATCAGCATATTCTCCACTGTTTGTCCGCTTAGGGGGTGACGCCATCCCGGAGCAACTTCACATAAAGGGATGAGGGCAAATCGCCGATCAGACAGGCGTGGATGCGGTATCTGCAGCACGGAATCGTGGACACAATGCGAACCGTAGACCAAAATATCAACATCAATCTCACGATTGCCCCAGCGTTCAGTGGCCCTGCGACCTATTTTCCGTTCAATTCGCTTCAAAGATTGCAGCAAATCGAATGGATCTTTATTGGAATGAAAGCTGTGGGCCTGGTTCAAAAAAGAATCCTCAGCTACCCCGCCCCAGGCGGCGGTTTCCCAGATTCTTGATGACGCAATGGGTTCACCCAACCCATCTACCACTTCAGAAAGCGCCATTTGGAGGTATTCCTCGCGATTCCCGACATTGCTGCCCATCAACAGTACAAGTAGTTCCACTGGGGTAAAATTAGAATCTAAATCTGGCTTTGGCTACAATGGAATTAAAATATTTTTAGTACTTGGTGATGCATAGTACCGATTTGCAACTTATTTTTGTACCTTCAACTTCCGACAAAACCTAAAATTCTCCTATGCTCAAATTCCTGCGGCTCGTATTGGCCATCATCACAGCCCAAATTGTGATTTCTCTATTCTCGATCATTTTGATTATCGCCATTGTGGCTGCTGCCTCATCGGGCGACCAATCAGCCATTGCCGACAACAGTGTTCTGCACCTGAAATTCGACCAGCCGATTGTTGACAGGGCCACAGAAAACCCCTTTGCCGGACTCGATCTGATGTCGGGCAGCGGCCCAGAGGAAAGCTCTTCCCTATTTGACGTTCGACATGCCTTGCGCAAAGCGGCCAAAGACGATAAAATCAAGGGTGTTTTTCTCGATTTAGACAATGTGGCGGTTGGGGGAACCATGCGCGCTGTGTTGCTGGAGGACCTCGCCGCCTTCAAAAAAAGTGGGAAGTTCATCTATGCCTACGCAGAAAACTACGACCAGGCCTCATACCAGTTGGCTGCTGTGGCCGACAGCATTTTTATGATGCCCATGGGCAATATGATGTGGAACGGCCTCGCCTCAAGTCCCATTTTCCTGCAGGGCATGCTCGAAAAACTCGACATTAATGTGACATTGATCCGGGTTGGCAAGTACAAATCGGCTGGCGAGCCATTTATCCGCAAAGACCTCAGTGCCGACAACCGCATGCAGATGGAGAGTTATATGAATGATCTGTATGCCGACTACCTAAACCAGGTATCGAAGCATAACGGCCTACCCGTAGATTCACTGCGGCGTATGGCGGACCGCCTGGACATCCGTTCGGATCAGGACGCCCTGAACAAAGGAATGGTTCACGCCCTATGGCACCGCGATGAAGTGCTGGACATGCTGGCCAAGAAGACTAAAGCCAAAAACATTGAGAAAATAAAAATGGCCAGCTTGGGTGAGTACTTAGGAAGCCTCGAGGAAGACGAGAAAGAGTCTAAAAACGAAATCGCTGTGGTTTATGCGAATGGTGAAATCAGCGGTGGAGAAGGCGACGATGAGAACATCGGCAGCGTGCGCTTGTCGGCCACCCTCCGCAAGGCGCGACTCGACGACGACATCAAAGCGGTGGTGTTGCGTGTGAATTCACCTGGCGGGGATGCCTTAGCCAGTGAGGTGATCCGTCGTGAATTGGTATTGCTCAATAAAAAGAAGCCTCTGGTGGTGAGCATGGGCAATGTAGCTGCATCAGGAGGATATTGGATTGCCGCAGATGCCGATTCCATTTTCGCTGAACCCACCACCATCACCGGATCTATTGGGGTGTTCGGCCTGGTTCCTGATTTTAGTGGTTTCTTCGCCAACAAAACCGGCATCACCTTCGACCGGGTGGTGACAGGCCCCTATGCCGATATCATGAGTGGTGTGCGGCCCATGCGTGCGGATGAGGAAGCCATCATACAAGCATCGGTGAATCGGGTGTATGACGACTTCATCACACTGGTAGCCACGGGCAGAAGACTCAGTGCTGATAGCGTGCAGGCCATGGCACAGGGACGGGTTTACACGGGTCGCCAGGCACTGGGCTTGGGCCTCGTTGACCGTCTCGGTACCGAAGAAGACGCCTTGGCATGTGCCTCCCGGTTAGCGAAAGTGAAGGACTATAAAATCCGCCGGATGCCAACTCCGAAAGACCCATTCGAAGACATCCTAAACAAATGGTCGGGTAATGAGGCCAAAAGTCAGATCGAGAAGAATTTGGGGGTTTTGTATGCCCCTGTACAAACAGCAAGTCAAGCGCTACGAAGCCAAGGCATCCTCGCCCGCATGGAGTACGTGCCCACCTACTGAACGCTTTTCGGTTGAAGATTCTGATCATTCGCTTTAGCTCACTGGGCGATATGGTGCTCACCACACCCGTCCTCCGAGCCATTGCCAATCGGTACCCAACGGCCGAAATACATTACCTCACCAAAGTTCAGCACTATGAGGTCATCAAGGCCCATCCGCTGATCAAGCGCATTCACCTGGTTAATAAAAGCGGTAAGGATTTGATGGCGACCCTGCAAGCTGAGCAGTTTGACCACATCATCGACCTTCACCACAACCTGCGAAGCCGTCAGTTTAAATGGTTTTTATCGGGCAAGAAATACAGTTTTCGCAAGTTGAACCTAGAAAAATGGCTTCGCGTACGCTGCGGTATCGACATACTTCCCCGGGTGCATATTGTGCAACGCTACCTCGAAACCCTATCCCCTTTACATATTCCGGTCGACCCCCTACCCCTCGAATATTTCATTCCTCATGAGGACCAGGTCGATGTGGGCCAGTTGTTCCAATCAGCGGGGCTGCACAACCTGAATTCTGTACATGGGTTTGGTACAGAGGGCCCTCACCATCTGAATCCATGGCGAGATAAAGCGCCTTCCTTTGGCGTATATGCCATAGGTGGACAACACGCCACAAAAAGACTGCCGGAAGAACAGATGATTGGGCTTTGCAGCGCAATCCAGAGACCTCTTTTCTTGTTGGGCGGCAAGGCTGATCAAGCAACTGCGAACCGGGTGGTGGGTGCAGCGAAAAACCCCTATCTGCATTCCTTCTGCGGCCAGTTCAACATCAACCAATCGGCCGATGTGGTGCGACAAGCGCGGGTGTTGATCACCCATGATTCGGTCATGATGCACATTGGCGCCGCTTTCGCCCGCCCCACATTGGCCATTTGGGGGAATACCATACCCGAATTTGGCATGTACGCATGGCAGCCAGAGCATCCCCAAAACGTACATCAATTTGAAATCAAAGCGCTCAAATGCCGGCCGTGTTCTAAAATAGGCTTCGATGCCTGTCCGAAAGGACACTTCAAATGCATGCGCAACCAACCCATCGAGGCCATCTGCGACGCCTTTCATGAGTTGATGGCCAATGGATAATTGATCCACCACTACCGCAATTCCTTTCTATTTTCGCGTCATGAAACCGACTGAATGGATGCGCACACCGCTGGGCGCAGTGTATCATCTGAACCTCATGCCCGAACAGTTGGCGGAAACGGTGCTGCTGGTGGGCGACCCCGAACGGGTCGAGAAAGTAAGCCAGTATTTCGACTGCATCGAATACAAGGTTCGTCACCGCGAATTTGTGACCCACACAGGCCAACTGGGGCCCAACCGACTATCGGTCATCGGAACAGGCATTGGTACCGACAACATTGATATCGTACTCAATGAATTGGATTCGCTCCACAACCTCGATTTTGTGGATGAAAACCCAATAACATCACCCAAAATGCTGCGCCTGATCCGTCTTGGCACCTCGGGTGCCCTTCAGCCTGATCTCCCAGTGGGTGCCATTCTATGTTCTTCTATGGTCCTGGGCCTCGATGGCTTAATGCCGTTTTACGCGAATCCAAATGATCCAGCTTGCCAGGCACTAACAACAGAACTGCTCGATGCGGTTCCAGACCTCAAACAGATCGCCATACCTATTATAAACGCCGCTGATGGCGAACTTCTGGAACAAATTGCACTGAATGATCTGGCGCGTGGATTCACCCTCAGTTGCGCTGGTTTCTATGCACCCCAAGGCCGTCGGCTCCGCCTCCAACCGAGAATCGACAACTTTATCGAACTATTATCTTCCTTCCGTTTTCTCAACGGCATGCGCATCACCAATATGGAAATGGAGACCTCCGGCATCTACGGACTGGCACGGCTTATGGGGCATCGGGCCGTTTCGGTGAATGCGATTTTGGCCAACCGCAGCACTGGCGAGCGCTGCCCAAATCCGGAAATGGTCATCGACGGAATGATTAAAACCATTTTGGAGCGCTTGTAGTTCGGCAAAATCCCGCTCAGTTTCGTGCGCCTCCTGCCTATGGCATGGCGCAATCTTAAACTCAAGAGCACATATAAATCCCCTATAACGAACCAATCCCTTGCAAATGGTCGCGGTTGTCGGCCACCTGAATGTGTCCCTGCTCACCATCCCAATCCAGTACATACAGACTCAAATTGGTGTGGGTAAAGCTTTCCATTCGCGACAATGGTAATTGCGTTAACTGGCACAACATGAGTCGAAGTGCCCTGCCGTGCATGCACACCAATATACGTCGGTCAGCGCCCAATCGCCACATTTGTAGCGCTTCTTGCTGACGAAGCGCAACCGCTGCCGGCGATTCCCCCAGGTGTGGCGCTTTGTGGTAGTCGCCCTCCGACCACGCACCAATCATTTCGCGGTAGGTATCCGCATAAACCGAATATGGCTGTCCCTCTACCTCTCCCCAATTGAATTCATCGAGGGCAGCCAATTCAACGCAGGGCAATCCTGCATCCACATAAGCCTGTATGGTTTGCCTGGTTCGCTGTAAGGTTGAACAATAAACAACATCGAAATGATCCGGAGGAAAGGCCCGCCAGAAGGCCTCGGCCTGCTGCATTCCTCGGTCATTTAAGGAGGAATCGATGCCGCGTCCTTGAATTTTCCCAGAAAAATTATACGCTGTTTCGCCGTGTCGGATGATGTGAAGCCGGAACATATCAAATTTTATGATGGTTTATGAATCCCATGCCCATGATTCGGGCGCGGTGCCCGCGAATCTGCGCCATTTCTCCAGGACACTCCTAAAATCAGCCGGCAATTCCGAGTCGAAAGCCAATTTTTGTCCGGTTTCTGGATGCACGAATCCCAAAGAACGGGCGTGAAGCGCCATTCGGGGCATGATGGTGAACGCATTTTCTACGAACTGCCTAAACTTACTAAATGCCGGACCTGTCACCACGCGATCGCCTCCATAAACGGAATCGTTAAAGATGGGGTGACCCATAAATGAAGTATGCACCCTAATCTGATGGGTTCGTCCTGTTTCCAAACGGAACTGAAGCAGACTCACATAGCCCAAACGTTCAAGTACCTGATAATGTGTGATGGCGTGCTTACCGCGCTGCTCATCCATGCTTGCAGCCATTTTTAGTCGGTTTCGCGGATCACGGTCGATTTGTGTGCGGATGGTGCCGCTGTCCTCAGCTGGTGAACCCCAGACTAAGGCCTGGTAGGTTCGGTCGATGCTGTGGTCGAAGAACTGGCGCGCCAAATGGGTCATGGCATACTCAGACTTGGCGATCACCAGAAGTCCACTGGTGTCTTTGTCGATCCGGTGCACCAATCCGGGCCTCACTTCCCCATTTCGGTGTGTTGGCAGGCCATTGAAATGATGAAGAAGCCCGTTCACCAGCGTTCCATGGTGGTGACCATGGCCTGGGTGCACGACCAGTCCTGGGGGTTTATTCACCAAGAGTAAGTCGCGGTCCTCATAGGGTATTTCGAGACCCATAGCCTCGGGTTGTAGGGTCGTATCTCGAGGCGGATAAGCCAGCACAATTTGAATGACATCCAACGGCTTAACGGGATAACTCGATTTTACAGCCTTACCGTTGACCCTGACCGACTCGGCCTTGATGGCATTTTGGATCCGATTTCGTGAATTACCGGGAAGGCGATCGAACAGAAACTTGTCTATGCGCAACAGCGATTGACCGCGGTCCACCACCACCCGGTGGTGTTCAAACAAATCGTCCTGCACGGCATCATCCCCCCCCTCCTCGCTTTGCTTGTCTATGAATTCAGGGTCTGACTTCATCGTTGTTTGTCATGGATGGTACATCCTGTTTTTGCGGTATGAGTAACCGAAACGCCTGACGGGGAAACTCCTCAGGTCTTCCTGCAAAACTAACGCTTCTATAACCCAAAACCCACAAAATTTCATCACCTTGAGCCAAAACCAGCGTATTGCGTCGGCGGATGGTTGGCACCCCAAGCTCGTTCAGTAGATCCGATACTTTTTTGCGGCCCTTGGCGTCAGGCATTCTTATGCGGTCGCCTGCTTGCCAGAAACGAACCACGCAGGGCGCATGCATGCCGGCTTCAATCCAACGAGAATCCCCCCCTTCATGGTCCTTTAATCGTTCCTGCTCATGAGCCCACACCCGAAACTCGAGCAGTTCTTGTGTGGGCAGATGATACAGCCCCTGACTGCTGCATTCAAGTTGAAAAGGGGCCTTTTTGCTATTCAAATCCTGCGGATCACCGCCATCAGTTTTTACACTTTCCCAAATGAGTTCATGCTTGGTTCGTGTGATCAGCCATTCACCCGCGGTGAGATGTCGGTGTGGGGCGCCTGCGAGCAAATCCCCCAATCGAATCAGAGAATGTCGGCGGGGGATAAACCTGCGCGCCATTTCAAGGTATATGTTTGTTTGGATTGAATCGATGATGCTCCACCGCATAAAACCCGGCGAATGTTCGAGAATTATTTGCTTGGCAACATCATGCGCACTTTTTTCAAGTCTGTGGTTATCCAAACGCCAAACCGAGGACCATTCCAACAGCTGCTGTTGCCAGTTCGGAAAACGTGCGGTCAGCACCGGCGTCAGTACATGGCGCACATAATTGCGGTCGTAGTGCAGCGATTGGTTGCTGCTGTCGACCACATAGTCGATTTGGTGCTCACGAACAAATTCTTCGATTTCATCGGTGGATGTGGCGAGCAGTGGACGGAATACCCGACCTACATGAAAGTCCATGCCGGCACATGCGCGGCGTCCCCGGCCCTTCAACAGGGCCATGAGCACAGTTTCAGCCTGGTCGGCGGCGTGGTGGGCTGTTAAAATGCCCCGAAATGCATGCTTGTCACACAAGTTTTCCAGCCATTGGTAGCGCAGCTTACGGCAGATCGCCTGACGATTGCCCTTCATCTGCATGGCATCCACACGCTCCACATATACAGGAACCCCCAATATTTTGGCCAGGCCGGATACAAACTGCTCATCGCGATTCGACTCCTCCGATCGTAGGCCATAATTCATGTGCGCCAGGGCAAAGGGAATTTCTGCATGCCTCAAGATGTGGGCGAGTACAGTGGAATCGCGACCCCCGCTGGCGGCCAATAGCCAAGGTATGTCAAACAAGCCCATTCGTGCCGCCCTCAACTGTTCGACCACCCTGTCAACCAGAGGGTGGCGCAGCATAACAAAGTACTTTAGCCGACAGGAACGTACTCAGGTCAGTCCAAGAATATGGAGAACGGGAATCATCCAGGAGCCGTATGATTTGCTGCCCACAACCAGGACCGAACGCCCCATGAAAAGCCCGAATGTGCTGCTCTCTCTGGCCTGAAGCAGACTTCTGGAATCTGGCCTGATAGAAATGTCTGGCATTGAGTACTGGATTGGGCACAGGGTTGGGTTCGGAATTGGGTTCGGAATTGGGTTCGGGATTGATTCCCCATCAATTCATGCCATCCAACACTTCCATCACCTCACGAACGGCCGCCGCAGAGGTGTGAACCCCTTCCAATTCCTCTGCATTTAGATCCAAGGTGATGATTTTCTCGATGCCGTTACGGCCCAACTTCACCGGCACCCCCATATAAACATCTTTCAATCCATACTCACCATCGAGCCATGCACAAACTGGGAAAATCCGCTTTTGATCACGTATAATGGCCTCAACCATTTGTGCAGCGGCAGCGCCGGGCGCATACCAGGCAGACGTACCCAACAACTGCACAATTTCACCACCTCCTTTTTTGGTGCGTTCAATGATGGCGTCGAGTTGCGCAGCGTCGATCAGTTCCGTTACTGGTATCCCTCCCACCGTGGTATAGCGTGGCAGAGGCACCATGGTATCCCCATGCCCCCCCATCAGAACAGCCTGTATGTCTTTGGGCGAGCAATCGAGCGCTTCGGCCAAAAATGCCCGGTAGCGGGCCGTATCCAATACCCCCGCCATACCGAAAACCCGGTGGGCTGGCAATCCAGCTGCCTTGTAGGCACAGTAAGTCATGACATCAAGTGGGTTAGACACCACAATAATGATGGCGTCTGGCGAATGTTCTAAAATCTGTGTGGTCACCGAGCGTACGATACCTGCGTTGGTGGAGATGAGATCATCGCGACTCATGCCAGGTTTGCGCGGTAGTCCACTGGTAATCACCACAACGGCGCTTCCAGCTGTTTTTGAATAGTCGTTGGTTGAGCCAGTGATGCGGCTATCGAATAGTTCGATGGGTGATGTTTGCCAAAGATCCAGGGCTTTTCCCTCGGCGAAATTCTCACGGATATCTAAAAGTACAACTTCATTGGCAAGCTCGCGGCGGGCTATGACATCGGCACAGGTGGCACCTACATTACCGGCGCCTACAACGGTTATCTTCATATAATCGGTTTTTTTTTTTGAATGCCGCAAAGTTACCAAAAAAGGCTGAATTTGTTTATTTTTGCAGATAAGTGTATGAACAAGTCTGGGGTCTTTATGCCTTTCTTCATTCCCACGGCGATCAATTTCGGCTTGGTTCATTCCAATTTTTTATGGAATTAAAAAATATCCAATAACACAATTAAGATAAATCCATTGATCCATTTAATCAACCCATTCACTCAAGTTTTCACCAACACCAAAAACAGCATCTATCCCCCTATGAAACCCTTAAAATTATTGAACAGGATTAGTATACTCTTGACCCTAACATTCTTGGTCATGCAACCAGCTGCAGCTCAGGATTGGACATATCCCTGCGGAACGGGTGACGCACCTCGAGCCAACCTCGACTACATCTCACAGCTGCGCGCGAATGGTGTTTTCGATCATTTAAATGTCGAACAGGTGGGCAATACCATTTTTCTGCCTGTCAAATTCCATGTCATTGGCAGCAATACCGGTACGGGATATTTTACACATGAGGGCATTTTCAGGAACCTGTGTGAGTTAAATCAAAAATACAACAGCCTGGGAATCCAATTTTTTATGCGGGGTGACATCAATTACATCCCCAATTCTTCCATGACCAACCTCCCTTCATTCGAGGCCGCAGGGGTTTTGAACACGCAACACAATGTTGCCCGTGTAATCAACATCTATTATACAGGGTTAAGCGCACTTTCATTGTGCGGATTTGCCAATTTCCCGGGTACCGGTGAGCCTCAAAGTCCATCCAATCGCCAGGGTGCCATCTACCTATCTCCAAGTTGCTCTGGTGCGGGAAATTCGACTTGGACTCATGAAATGGGGCACTTTTTGAACCTACCCCATCCCTTCCAAAACACTTCGGAGGCACCGCAACAACATGAGCGTGTGACCCGCATTACAGAAACCCCACCCAGACTTTCTGCCAATTGTGCGGATGCCGGTGATCGTTTTTGTGACACAGAGGCTGATTTTCGTGGCGACCGCTGGAACTGCCCAGGATTCAACAGCACAGTGCGCGACATCAACCAGGATTTGTTCCTTCCCAACGGCACCCTCTACATGAGCTACTCCGATGACAATTGCCAGACGACTTTCTCACCCGAACAAATCGCTGCCATGCGGGCCACACTTACGTTTACACCCGGACCAGGGGGAAGTACAGTACCCGGGCCTCGTATGTATCTGTTGTCACCCCCCATGCCCGCCTATGACACCATCATAGGCACTGCAAACGTGGTAGAACCAGCAAATAATTCAACGGGGCATCCAGCTAATTGGGTCGTATTTCGCTGGAACAGGGTGCCAGGCGCTACCATGTATGCACTCAGAATACGGCGCAATTTCACCTTGATGGAAGAAATATTGGTGAACTCAGCAGACACGGTCTATACGTATACAGGCACCAAACTGAGTGCCAATGTTCCTTATCGCATCTCAGTTATGCCCCTCAACCATAAGGTGACTTGTCGTCCATACAGCACAGAAATCACATTCACCACCACCACTCCTTTTGGTGTGGGAATCGACGAAGAATCTGCTCAATCATGGAACGTATATCCATCCCTCCTTCAGTCCGATGCAGACCTACACCTGCAATTCGCGACTCGCTCTACTGACCCAGTCGACATTAGGCTGACCGACGGAATGGGTCGTTTGGTTCGGGCCGAGACCATGAATATGGACGATAACGGTCTAATCCGATTGAACAGCGGTGGACTTCCCAACGGCCTTTACCTCCTCTCTGCTCAAACAGGAGCCCAGACTTATACCCGACGCGTGGTTGTAAACCGATAGTCATCAAGACCCATGAACAAATTTCTTATTATTGTTTGGAGTGGCCTGCTCTATTCGAGTAGTCTGTTGGCACAACCAACGCAACACGTCGCTTGTGGCACACCGCCTGCACCCGCCTCTGTTCGTGAATTTATTCAAAGCCTGGATTACTCCGTACACCCGGAAGACCCCACCCGCATCAATATACCTGTTACCATCCACATTGTGAAGGCGACGAATGGTTCGGGTGGATTTCTGGAAAACAATGCATTCCTTACCATTTGTGACCTCAACCAAAGAATGGCCTCTGCGGGCCTTTTCTTTTATGTGCCTGGTGCAGTCCGCTTTATTTTAAGCGATGCACTCTACAATCCGGTCGATTATGGCCCGCTCAACACCATGATTTCACAAAACAACGTGGCCCGCACGATGAACATTTACTACACCAACCTCGGTGCCATGAGCCTGTGTGGCTTTGCCTTTTATCCAAATTCAGGCCCAGGAGGCGCACAAAACAATGGGGCAGTGGTGATGAGTTTCGCTTGTTCTCAACCCAACGGCACGACACTCACCCACGAAGTCGGACATTTTTTTAACCTGCCCCATACTTTCGACCAAACGAGCAACAATCCAACTGCCTCCAATGCAGAACGTGTTACACGAAACTTCAACGAACCCTCGCCACGGCTCTCGGCTAACTGCAATACGGAAGGCGACAACTTCTGTGATACCCCGGCTGATTTCATTGATAACCGCTGGAATTGTCCAACCGGGATCATCCAGCTTGATATTAATGGCGACCGATTTCGCCCAGATTCGAGCTATTATATGAGTTATTCGAGTGACCAATGCATGAGTCGCTTCTCGGACCAACAGATCACAGCCATGCGGGCCACGCTCACCACCACGAATTCCCCCCGAGGCTACCTCACCATCAACCCTATGCCGGCTTACCCCGATATCACCACAGGAGCCGCACTCATCTCTCCAGCCACAGCCGACACATTCCCCGGAAATTATGTTGTATTTCGTTGGAACCCTACTCCTGGGGCTACAGCCTATCAAATCAGAATTCTCTTGTTCAACTTTTCTGTGCTTGATACCATCACAACCGATACCTTCTACATCAGCCAGGCCCGACTGATTAGGGCCAACCGCGAGCACTCGTGGCAAGTTCGGGCTTTGAATGGAGCCAATCTTTGCACGCCATATTCAGATCGGATATTCTTTTACGCCGGTGCATATATATCCAATGTTGGCGTTCCTTCAGAATCTGAAACCCCTTCATGGTTGGTATATCCAACCCTTTTGGAATCAGGCAATACCCAGCGTTTGAACATCGTTGGAATCAATGAACATTCACCTGCTCAGGCAGAACTACGCGATGCATGGGGACGAAAAATTCAGGAATGGGCGGACATAGATGATGTAGTCAAACATAAAATCACATTGCCGCCGCTTTTTTCAGGCTTATATTATGTTCATATTCAACAAGGTCAACGCCGCAAGACCTTTAAAATTGTGGTTCGCTAATAGCTCAAATCTCAACATTCTCGTCAGATCGTCTTACAATCCCACGAGCATTACCTGATAGTTTCATTCCCACTTCATCGAACATTTTTATAGCAACATTCCTGTCATGAATTGCAACAACCTATACCGATTCAACTTGGTGTCCTTTATTGTGTTTCTCTGGACGATAAGTACTCCTGTAATCGCACAATGGAATGCACAAGGCCTATGTGGCACAGCGGAGCCCACACCTGATCACTTTGCGCATCTTGAAGAATTAAACAAACGTTTCGATTTGGGTATAGAAAGGGTCTCCAACAACCGAATCATGGTCCCTGTCAAGATCCATGTGGTTCAGGACATTGGTGGAAATTCTTATGATTTCAACACCTGGCTCACAGTTTTGTGCCAATTGAATGAAAAATACGCATCTTCAGGGTTGTTTTTTTATATGAAAGGCGAGCCCAACATCATCGCCAATTCATCCCTTTACCGCCATACATCCTATGCCCAAGGCGCACAATTGATGGATACATACAACCAAAGTCGCGTAGTGAATATTTATTTTGTTGACTTGGGTTCCATCGGCCTGTGCGGTTACGCCACATTCCCTGGTAGCGGTTCCGGTCCATCAGGAAGCGCACAAGGGGGCTTGATGATGAGTGTTCCTTGTTCTCAATCGGGTAACACCACCCTAGCACACGAAATGGGTCACTACTTTGCCTTACCGCACCCATTCGATGGCACAAGCGGTGATCCTACAGGTCCATTTTCTGAACGGGTAACGCGCAATACGAATGAGACTCCTCCCCGTTTGTCCGCCAATTGCGCTACAGCAGGCGATCGTTTTTGCGACACGGAAGCCGATTACATAGGCTATCGCTGGAATTGCTTCGGCTTCACGCCTTCTGATACCGATAGAAATGGAGATACATTTGTCCCGGATGCTGCACTTTATATGTCTTATTCGAACGACAATTGTCAGAATCGGTTTAGCGATCAGCAAATCCAAACCATGCGGTCCACTTTAGCCGGCCCATCAGCCTCTCGCGGTTATCTTCTGCTTCAACCCCCCTATTTTGTGGATACTTTGGCTGGAACCACTACGCCGCTCTCTCCAGTCGCAGGAGGCCCGGCCCAGCCTGCGAATTGGGTACAGTTCAGATGGAGAAAAGTGGATGGCGCGACCTCCTACATGATTCGTATTCGGCGCAATAATCTCAAGGTTACGGATGTATTTGTGCACGGCGGTGATACTGCTCTGACATACACGCTCCCGGTACTTCAACCCAATCTTACCTATACCTATACGATACGCCCTTATAATCCCGGTTGGACCTGTGCAGCGCAAAGTGCCTCGGGCACCTTCACCACGACTGCAGGCTACGGAACATTGATTAACGAGACAGAAAAAAATGATTTACTCCAGATATACCCAACTATTTTAGAGAATGACCAGCGAAAAATCTTTGTTCAACTAGATGCAGAGGACTTGAGAAACATCACGATTTACGATGCTGCTGGTCGTCAAGTCCAACTCATTGAACAATACAGAACTCGAGGAGACCGGTTAGAAACCGAAATTCTTCCACTTCCGGCCGGACTTTACCATATTCGGGTCAATGGGGAATCAGGTAACAACTACATGTCCAAAATGATTGTTCGATAGGGCATGAACCTCTTCGGAAATTGAATAGAAACAGGCGGAATACCCACCTCAATTTTACCTTTTCTCTTTCAATCAATGATTCGACATCAATCGGTGACACAGGGACACAATGTTACAAGCCATCTAGAAAGCTAAAAACTGATCGATTTGAATCTGGATCTGTTTCATGTAGTCTGGGTTCCCTAAGACGCCGTCTGTAACATACTGGCCAATCTGGATGAATCTTGGTCGAAAAGCCAAGGTGTGTACACCCGCATAGTTCAGCACGTCAGCAAAATGACTCATGGCCAAGGCGGAGCCCTGCGTGCCATCAGAAAGCCCCAACATACAGGCTTTCTTTCCACGCAAACTACCCGGATATTCAAGCGCGTCAATCCATACTTTTAAAATCCCAGGAAATGACCCATTGTATTCGGGTATGATAAAAATAAATTTCTGGGCAGCGTGGACCCTTTGCTGAATGGCATCCCAGGAATCATTTGGAATTCGCGGTTTTCGATAGAGGGTTGTGTCCAATATGGAAGTAGGAACCTGGTCAAGTGCCATCAAATCTGCGTCAACCCGAAATTCTTTGAGCGAGCGTTGGTAGTATTCGGCCACCCACCGAGAACGAGAAGGCACCCTGCTGGTGGATGCCACAATCATGTATTCCACTTAGCCTGCTGCCCGTAATTTACTAAAACCTGAAGCCGAAAATTGATCACGGGCGTACGATAGCGTCACCACAAATTCCGAAGGCTTCGGATTTGTCGTAGGTAGTGAAAACATCGCGTCCAAAAGGATGGCTTCCAAAATCGACCGAAGTCCGCGGGCGCCTAATTTCAACTCCATGGCTTGATCCACCACAAAATCGAGCACCTCTTCGGGCACCACCAAACGAATGTCCTCAAGTGAGAACAAATGCTCATACTGCCTTAGCAAAGCGTTTTTTGGTTGCGTTAAGATGATCTTAAGTGATTCCTTGTCGAGCGGATTGAGGTAAGTCACGACAGGAAGTCGTCCCAAAAGCTCTGGAATTAACCCATACGACTTCAGGTCGACAGGTTGAACGCACTGCAGCAAATGTGCAGCCTCCGAATCCTTTGAACCACCATGGCGCAGATAACCTATAGCGCTTACACGTACCCGGCGCGCGATAATCTTCTCTAATCCATCGAATGCGCCGCCACAAATAAACAATATATGCCGGGTGTCGACTTGTACAAACTTTTGTTCGGGATGTTTCCGACCGCCTTGGGGTGGAACATTCACCACAGTACCTTCCAACATTTTTAAAAGCGCTTGCTGAACACCTTCTCCGGATACATCACGTGTGACGGAGGGATTATCAGCTTTTCGGGCTATTTTGTCGATTTCATCGAGGTACACAATTCCCCGCTGCGCCGCTTCCACATCATAATCAGCCGCCTGAAGCAAGCGCGTTAAAATACTCTCCACATCTTCACCCACATATCCCGCTTCTGTGAAAACAGTCGCATCAGCAATACAGAAAGGCACATTCAATAGCCGGGCAATGGAACGAGCCAGAAGCGTTTTACCTGTTCCGGTCTCCCCCACAAGCATAACATTCGACTTCTCGATTTCAATGTCTGATTGTTGGCTTTGGTTGATCCGCTTATAGTGGTTGTAGACTGCCACGGCCAAATGCCGTTTGGCTTCGTCCTGACCGATGACATAAGTATCCAAATGCTCCTTGATGAGGGTTGGACGAAGGTTGGCGAATTGCCGGTGACTGCTCTTACCCGATTTGCCCACATGCCGTTCCTCCTGCGCGCGAACTATTTCGCCAGCCTGAACCACGCATTGGTCGCAAATGTGGGCCTCCATTCCAGCCACCAAAACCTTGGCCTGTTCCTTCTCCTTGCCACAAAATGAGCAATGAATCTTGGTCCTGGGCATCAGCCTATGGTTTTCGGGTTGCGGATGAGCACTTCATCAATCATTCCGTATGTACGCGCCTCCTCTGCGCTCATCCAATAATCGCGGTCACTATCCTTGGTGATTTTCTCAAAACTTTGCCCACTATGGTTGGCCAGGATATGATAGAGCTCATCACGGACCTTAATCGTCTCCCGCAAAGCTATTTCCATTTCTGTAACCTGACCTTCTGTGCCACTCATGGGCTGATGGATCATAACACGGGCATGCTTGAGGGCTGTACGCTTACCAGAAGCACCTGCACAAAGCAGTACAGCAGCCATAGAGGCGGCCATACCCGTACAAATAGTGGCGACATCAGCGTGTATGTATTGCATCGTATCGTAAATGCCGAGGCCCGCATACACAGAACCACCCGGACTATTCACATAAATCTGGATGTCGCGACTGCTGTCCGATGAATCCAAAAAGAGCAACTGTGCCTGAATGATGTTGGCCACCTCACTGTTGATGCCAACACCCATAAAAATGATGCGATCCATCATGAGACGCGAGAACACATCCATGCTGGCCACATTCATCGGGCGCTCCTCAATGATGTAGGGGGTGAGTGCATCTACTTGGTGACGCACTACGGCCTGGGTCGTATTGCCACTCAAACCCAGGTGTCCGGTAGCAAACCGATGAAAATCGCGGGAAATTTTACTCATAACAGAAGTAATAACGGCTATTGTTGGTTAAAAGTTTGGATCATGTTGCGATATTCTTCGTGGGTCACCTCAACCTCGTTGATGCTGATTTTGTTTCGAAGTAAATACCCCAACTTATTACGGCGTGCGACGTCCTCCATCCTAAAACGATTGTCTTTGTTCTCCAGGTATTTGTCGGCATACCCCATCAGCATATTCATGTCTTGCCTCATGCCTGATTTCGAAAAATAATCCGCCAGAAACTGGGCAGTTGACATTTTCACATCATCATCTGTAATGTCCCATCCGGCCTCCTCCAAGGCCACCTTCATTTTCATATCAGCGCTGAACCACTTCAAAAACGACTGAAACGACTCCTCTTGATTGGTGGATTGGGATTCTGATGTGGTTTGATAGAGCTTACTGAGGTAAGACTTGGGCAAATCAAAGTCAAATTCCTCCAAGAAATCTTTCGTTAAACGCGCGCGAAGGTAATCCTCAGCACTTTCCACAAAATGCTGCGCCAGCATGTCCCTGATTCGATCTTCTAGCTCAGATTGATCAGCAGGTGGGTTTCCTTCAAACGCTTTGGCGTACAAATCAGGGCCCAATTCGGCCAGACCATCCCTAATCACATACCGAACCTCAAGCCGAAGCTCTTCCCCTGATGCCGGTATTTTTTCGGCTTCTACCCGCATCAATGCAGGCCATTCGGCATGGGGTGCAGCCATCAATCTACCTAAACTAGTGAGGGTGGTGTAGCCCTCTCCTATTCCTGTTAACTCTGCGCGAAGAGACTCGTCTGGAATGCCATCGATGTCCACAGAAAAAGTTGTGAACGGGGGGATGGTATCCTGCGATTCATCACTGCTCATTCGAGACAAACGAATCATGAGACGGTCACCCGCTTCGGATGAGGGAGGGAAAGGATTCTCAAAAAAGCGCCGCCTTAAATCGGTGATTTGCTCTGCTACTTGTTCGTCGGAGGGCGCTACCTTATGAAGATCGTAAACCTCTGACTTTAGACCAGTTGAAAACTCGGGCTTTAGACCCAACGAAAATATGTATTCAAAGTCGGGCATCACCGACACGCCGTCGTGTTCACCGAGTTCGGGCAATGTTTCTTGAACGGGCCGGGCAATAAGGTTCCAGCCCTGTTCCTGAATGTACTGTTCTAGCCGGTTGGTCGCTAATTCACTGAGTGTATCGCGGAGCACAAAACGACCAACAGAACGCTTAATTAACCCGAGTGGCGCCATTCCCTTTCGAAAACCCGGAAATGCCGCATCCCGTCGATAAACGGCTAATCCTTTGTTGAATGGCTCGATATAATCTTCTTGGGAAACTTGAAGATAAACCCTAAGGTCGAGCGCCGTTTCTAGTTCGTGTCTAATATTCATAAAGCTGTGCGAAAGGATGCTGGCTGGCGCAAAGCCCTGAGGTCAACCCCAAGGGATACACCACAACATGCAACATCCGGTGTCTGATAAAACAAATAAGTGCGGATGGAGGGACTCGAACCCACACGCCTTGCGGCACCAGATCCTAAGTCTGGCACGTCTACCAATTTCGCCACATCCGCAAAATTTTTCTGTTTTCCGATAGCGCCATCCGCGCCTCGGTAAATCCCGGCTTCAAGAGAAACAAGGATGTTCAAAACAGGGATGCAAAGATAATCAAATACACGGTCAAAAAGTAAAAATCCGTAGATTTACAAAATAAGCTTTTCAACACTCAGCCGGCTCATCAAACCTCCTAACCAACCAAACACCCGATCCAATCCGTGGAAATCTCAAGCGAATCTATTGTTGAACGAATCGACCCACCCACAAACGATGCCGAAACAGAACGTCAAGAAATCCTGCGCAGATACAGACGTTTGCTGCGGGCCATGCGCCCGTTTTTGAAAAAAGGGGACAAGAAACTGATCCGTGCCGCCTTTGAAATGGCATTGGAAGCCCATGCCCAAACACGACGCAAATCAGGCGAACCATACATCTATCATCCGCTTGAAGTGGCCCGAATTGCTGTTGAAGAAATTGGATTGGGCACCACTTCTGCCATCTGCGCCCTGCTCCACGACGTAGTAGAGGACACTGATACAGGGCTTAACGACATCGAAAGCGAATTCGGGAACGTCGTGGCGCGGATCATCGACGGACTAACCAAAATATCTGGACTATACAACCGCCATACAAATCCATCTGAACAGGCGGAGAATTATCGGAAAATGCTCCTGACCTTGGCCGATGATGTGCGGGTAATCTTGATTAAACTGGCCGACCGCCTCCACAATATGCGGACACTCGAGAGCATGAGTAAGGAAAAACAGCTCAAAATCGCCTCTGAAACCACGTTTTTATTTGCCCCACTCGCCCACAGACTGGGATTGTACGCGATTAAATCGGAACTCGAAGACCTCTCCTTAAAATACACCCATACAGAAATATACCGCGATATTGCCCGAAAACTGCATGAAACGAAAGCACGAAGGGATCGTTTTATCAGAGAGTTTATCGAGCCTGTTCGGGTGGCTATGAATGGAACAGGCCTTCAATTTGAGATCAAAGGAAGACCCAAATCGATTGTGAGCATCTGGAATAAGATGCAAAAACAAGGCATCACATTTGAACAAGTATATGACCTGTTTGCCATCCGTATCATTATGGACAGCAGGCCAGAGTTTGAGAAAGCCGATTGCTGGAGGGCTTATTCCGTGGTCACAGACCTGTATCAACCAAATCCCAATCGGTTGCGCGACTGGATATCAACCCCCAAAGCCAATGGGTATGAATCATTACACACCACCGTTATGGGTCCAGGCGGACGCTGGGTAGAGGTCCAAATACGGACGCGTCGCATGAATGAGATCGCCGAAAAAGGCTTGGCAGCACACTGGAAATACAAAGATGGTCAGAGCGATAACGCGTTCGATGACTGGCTCCGCCGCATCCGCGATGTACTTGAAAATCCTGAACCCAATGCACTGGAATTCATCGACGAATTCAAATTGCAGCTGTATGCCAAGGACGTGTTCGCATTCACGCCCAAAGGCGACCTCATCAAACTCCCCGGGGGTGCTACGGCCCTAGACTTTGCCTTCGAAATCCATACCGACATCGGCATGAAGTGCATCGGGGCCAAAGCCAACCACAAAATTGTGCCATTGAGTTATCCTTTGCAAAACGGTGATCAGGTTGAAATTCTGACTTCTGGTATTCAAAAACCACGGGCTGACTGGCTGAGGTTTGTGACGACTGCCAAAGCCCGAAACAAAATCAGATATGCCCTGCGTGAACACAGACGAGAATTGGCTCAAGAAGGCAAAGAACAACTTGAGCGGAAATTGCGTCAATGGAAAATGAACATCAACGATGAGCTTTTGCAAAAACTGGCCAGTAACTTCAAAACCAGTTCACTGCTCGATTTTTATCAGCTCATTGCCACCCAGCGCATCAGCATCAATGACATCCAGACTTATTTAGCGGGCGAAAAATCACAGCCCAAAAAAACCAAGACGCCACGCCTCAACGAAGATAATTTTGAGAAAATGGTGCATACAGGCAACACATCGACCGATGACATGCTGGTGATCGATGGCGGCATTCAGAAAATCGACTACCAACTCGCCCAGTGTTGCCATCCAATCCCGGGAGATGAAATTTTTGGCTTCGTGACCATTGGTGAAGGCATAAAAATTCATCGGGTTAATTGCCCCAACGCCGTGAATCTCATGTCGAAATACAGCTACAGGGTTGTTAAGGCCAAATGGACACTGGCTTCTGAGGTCAGTTTCCTTGCCGGTATAAAAATCACAGGTATCGATGATATGGGTATTATTAGAAATTTAAGTGATGTTATTTCTGGTGATTTAAAGGTAAATATGCGCTCCATCAGCGTTGTCTCCAACGATGGTATCTTCGAGGGCACCATCATGGTGTATGTCAACGATACCCGCCAGCTCGACACCCTTATCAAGAAGCTCAAATCGGTTAAGGGCATTCAAACGATAGACCGTATCGAATCATCTGGAGTGGATTAGGGTTTAATTCTTGAATGCCACCCAACATGATGCAATTCGATTATTTTTGCCGCCTTGTATTTATTTCCTCTTAAGCTTCGGATCACCAATCACATTCAACCCATCTCAAACCAATGACTAGCCATGCTGCGCCTTTCTTTTCATACCCACTTCTATTAAAGTTTGAGCTATGAAAGTGGATGTGATACTCGGATTGCAGTGGGGTGATGAAGGCAAAGGCAAGTTGGTGGATGTGGTTTGCCCCACATACCCCATCATCGCTCGTTTCCAAGGTGGACCAAACGCCGGGCATTCACTCGTCATTCACGGAAAAAAAATGGTGCTCAACACCATTCCTTCAGGAATTTTTCGGGAAGGCAGTACGAATGTGGCTGGAAGTGGCATGGTATTGAATCCGGTCGGACTCCTGCGCGAGATCAAAATGCTTGAGGCCAATGGCATACCCGTAAAAGATCGCCTGATTCTTTCCCGCCGTGCTCACCTCATTCTGCCTACCCACCCCTTGCTCGACGCCGCCATGGAACAAGCCAAGGGCGATGAGAAAATCGGCAGTACATTAAAGGGAATTGGTCCGGCTTATTCCGACAAAACGGCCAGACAAGGGATTCGATTGGGGGACCTCGACAACGGACGATTTGACGTCATGTTCCGGGAGCAAATTGCCCGCCATACCGATGAACTCAATCGCTATGGCCAAGACTTATCGCAGCTCAACGCCTTGTGCGATGAATGGAAACAATGCCTGGATGAGATCGAAACATACCAACGATCCGACACTGAATTTTTTCTCAACAAAGCCTTGGACCGCGGGGAAGCCGTATTGGCGGAAGGTGCCCAGGGCACCCTACTCGATCTGGAGTTCGGCTCATATCCTTTTGTTACCTCATCACATACTACGGTTGCTGGGGTATGCTCCGGTTTGGGGGTGGCACCGCAGCGCATGGGAAAAGTATTGGGCATTTTCAAAGCCTATTGTACACGGGTAGGCAGTGGCCCATTTCCTACCGAACTCAACAACGAAACAGGTGAATTTTTACGGCAAACAGGTCATGAATTTGGAGCCACCACTGGGCGTCCTCGACGCTGTGGGTGGATCGATTTGCCGGCCCTTCGCTACGCCATCATGCTTAACGGGGTCACAGACCTTATTATGACTAAGGCTGATGTGTTGAGTGGACTTTCTGAAATCGGGGTATGTACGCATTACCGCACTTCGGGTGGACAAACACCCTACTTCCCTTCAGATTTAGATGGCGTGGAGCCTATATTTAAAATGATACCGGGTTGGAATGAACCCATAACGGGATTCACTTCTGAAGATGCCCTTCCGGCCCAACTCCTTCGCTATATCGATTTGCTTGAAGACGAGTTGGAACGTCCCATACGGATCGTGTCGGTTGGTCCCGATCGCCGCCAGACCATCCATCGGGGATAATGAGCCAGAAACAACCCCAGATCCTCAAAACACATGCCGATGAGGATGATTTTTACCACTTACTGAACGCGTTTTCATCATTCAAACACATCGTTGCACTGTGGTCTCATTCGCCTCAATCGCAACAAGAATCGCACTCATTTCCCCTTCATTATTTCGAACATGATGGATGGATCGCCGCTTCGAACAACCCACCTAAATCTGTAGGGGGTACCAATAGACTGTCTGACTTAAAGGAAGTCATCAGTAGCCATAAGAATCACTTATTTGGTTTCTTTTCATATGACCTCAAAAATGAATTAGAGAAACTTATTTCCACTGGTGAGGACCCGTTTGGGTTTCCTGTATTTTGGTTTTTTGAACCAGAAATCCTGTTGCGCTTTCAAAATGGTCGAATAGAATGCCTCAACGGCAGCACCGAAGTAATTGGGTTGTGCATGGACATCTTAAGTGACTCATACCATACAATAGCCCTGAAATCGATAAGTGATTCAACACCGGAAAAGACCTTTGAATTTATTCCAGTCGTGTCGCGCGAGGAATATGGCAAGAACATAGACATCATTCGACGTCATATTGCAGATGGAAACGTCTATGAATTGAATTACTGTATTGAATGGCAAGCCCAAAGCGCATCAATTTCTCCCATCGAAACATGGAAATCCATGAATAGACGAACCCAGGCTCCCTTTTCAGCATTCGTTCGTATGGATCAACATTATTTAATGAGTGCGAGCCCGGAGCGATTCATGTGCAAACACGGCCAGCTTGTATATAGTCAACCCATCAAAGGAACCGCCCCAAGAAATACAGACCCAAAACAAGATAGAGAAAACGCTCACCTACTGTCGGTGAACAAGAAAGAAAGAGCAGAAAATTTGATGATTGTGGATCTGGTCCGCAACGATTTGTCGCGCAGTTGCACGCCCGGCACCGTAAAGGTCCCCGAATTATGCAAAGTGTTTCCCCTAAAAACTGTACATCAAATGTGCAGTACCATTTGTGGTGAATTAAAAACACCACTACATCCGTTGGATGCGCTACTCGCCGCTTTTCCCATGGGCTCAATGACCGGTGCACCGAAAATCAGTGCCATGAAGATCATCGATGAACTGGAAACATTTCAACGGGGCATCTTCTCCGGTTCGGTCGGTTATTTCACCCCGCAGGGTGATTTCGATTTCAACGTGGTGATCCGCAGCATGATCTACCGAAGCGACACAAAACAAGCGGTTGTGCGTGCAGGCAGTGCGATCACCTACGATTCAAATGCAGAACATGAGTGGGGGGAGTGTTTGATGAAGGCCGAGGCCATCATCAATCCATTCTAAACTTGGGCCACCAAGGCTAACTTGAGTTGCGCCTTCACTTCACGGTGTAAATCCACCTCCACGTCGTAAACACCCAATTCCTTCATTTCAGAAGGAACAGAAATCTTTCGACGATCGATTTCCAAGCCCTGTCCTTTTAAGGCCTCAGAAACTTGTTGTGTGGTGATGGAACCAAATAAACGACCTCTCTCACCTACGCGAACAGGAATCACCAAATTCATGCCTGAAAGCGCCTCAGCCATGGTGCGCGCATCTTGAAGCACCTTTTCAACGCGGTGAGCAGCCTGACGAACATTTTCGTTACGTTCTTTCACATTCGACTCGTTGGCGATGCGTGCCAAACCTTGAGGAATCAAATAATTCCGGCCATAACCTGGGCGGACCTTCACGATGTCGTAGCGGTAACCTAATCCCTTGATATCCTGATTTAGAATAATATCCATGTCACATTTCTATTTGTCAGTGGTTTATTTCTATCCGTCGGCTATATTCTATTTCAATCCGTCGGCTACATAAGGCAATAATGCCAAGTGGCGAGCGCGCTTGATGGCTTGCGACACTTTGCGCTGATACTTTAGAGAAGTACCCGTGAGGCGGCGGGGAAGAATTTTTCCCTGCTCATTCACCAAACGAAGCAAGAAATCAGGGTCTTTATAGTCGATATACTTAATGCCACTTTTTTGAAAGCGGCAGTATTTCTTACGGGTCTCTTCTTTGACCGGTATGGCGGCAAAACTATTGCTGATCATGGGCGGGCTCGGTTTGGGTTTGCTTTGACTTAGACTTACGTTCTGGATTGCGGCGTGACTGGTTGTACAGTACAGCGTGCTTATCGAGTGAAACAGTCAGAAATCGCAGAATGCGCTCGTCGCGGCGGAACTCAAGCTCGAGTTTATCGACCAGGCTCGCGTCACCTTTGAACTCAAACAGGTGATAAAACCCACTTGACTTCTTACGGATGGTGTAAGCCATTTGTTTGAGTCCCCAGCTTTCCTGGTGGACAAGCTCGGCGCCGTTTACCTCCAGCACCTGTCTAAACTTCCCGACCGCTTCAACAACCATCTCCTCCGTGAGAACGGGGGTCAGGATGAATACGGTTTCATATTGATTCATGAACGGATATTTTATGAGGGTGCAAAGATAAGAAAAAAGAAAATCAAAACCTATTATATTTGTAAGGTGGAACCCTACTTAGTATCCTTCCGAAGGCACCGTCCCGACTCGTTTTTGTCGGTGGTCGGTCAAACCCATATAACACAAACCCTAAAGAACGCCATTAGAACCGATAAGTTGGCACAAGCCATGCTGTTTTGTGGTCCCAGAGGCGTTGGTAAAACGACATGCGCACGCATTTTGGCCAAGGCAATCAATTGCCTTCAACCAACAGACGAGGCAGAGGCTTGTGGAACGTGCAAAAGCTGTGCATCGATTCGAGATGGAGGCTCCCTAGCTATTTATGAGCTTGACGCTGCGTCCAACAACTCCGTCGATGACATTAGAAATCTGGTCGAACAAGTGCGTTATCCGCCGCAAGGTGGAAAATTCAAGGTATACATCATCGATGAGGTTCATATGCTGAGCACAGCAGCGTTCAATGCATTTTTGAAAACCCTCGAAGAACCCCCTCATTATGCCATTTTCATTTTGGCAACGACCGAAAAGCACAAGATTCTTCCTACCATTTTGTCGCGCTGTCAGGTCTATCAATTCAACCGAATCCGCATACCCGATATTGCAGGAGAATTAGAACGGGTATGTCGGGCCGACAACATCCCTTTTGAAGAACAGGCACTTTATTCATTGGCCGAAAAGGCCGACGGTGCGCTGCGCGATGCGCTCAGTATGTTGGATCAAATTGTTGGATTTTCTGGCGGGCAAATCCGGTTAGAGGATGTGGTCAAAAACCTCAATCTTCTCGACAGTCGCTTATTTTTCGACGCAACCAATGCCATACTCGATGGTGATCTGTCTTCTCTGTTGCTGTTGTTACAGAAAATTGTTGTGGATGGATTCGAAACTGATGCGTTTCTGGCGGGACTTGCCTCACATTGGAGGTGGCTGTTGCTGGCGCGCGACGAACGCACCCGGGGAATGCTTGAGGTGGGGAAAGATAGTCTACCTCTGTACATAAAACAGGCTGAACAGTTGTCGCTTGATGTACAACTTAGTGGATTGAACTTATTGGCTCAGGCAGAAATAAACCACCGTCAAAGCCGAAACCCGAGACTTCACGCAGAAATGGTGCTTGCCAAGCTCTGCTATGCCCGTCAACTGCTTCTGCCTCCGGATACAGACATTCCCGAGTCAAGTGAACCCATAAGTAGCCAGGCCGCCCCAGAAGTCAGCCCAAAACCTGAACCCATCGAAACATCAAATTCAGGTGGACCTGTTGTTGCAAAGCCCATCAAAATATCCAAAATTAAATCCCCCGCGCTTCAATCATCTCTAGCCATTTCGGACAGCCCAAAAACGGGGTCAGAGCATAACGGGCATCAAAAGGAAAACGTTGAATTATTCACGCTTGAAGTAGCGTGGCACAAACTCCTGGAGGAGTTGCTCAAGCAGGGCAGGAAATATGCACATACCGCTCTTTCACAAATTAAACCTGTATTAAATAGTGTATCAGAAATCGACATTCCCATAGAACACGACACCCAACGAACCGCACTCGATGACTTGATTTTCGATTTAACCAACCAACTCAGGCGATGGACAGGTCAATCAGACCTTCAATTGAAGTTGATTACCGTCCCTCCTCATACTCAATCCGCTATCTTCGCTACTTTTTCCGAAAAAAAACAATGGTTACTTGATAAATATCCACATATTAATCCATTTATACAAAAATTAGGATTGGACTGGTCTTATTAGATCTGGCACAACGGCATCCCATTGATGGTGTGCTTTACTCTATTTTGGCTGATTTGTTGATCAAATCAATATATTAATGGGTACACCTTCCCCGATGCCGATGCCATAAGTACCTCCTGCAGGCTCGTATTGAGTTGAGAGATTTGGACGATTCTGACTTGTATTACGAATAAGGTGGTAAAAACGATTTGTTATTCAAAGAAAATTGCAAGACTCAGTGACAAATCAGGTCTTGATTGAACAAATCGAATTACTTAAATTTGTCTCGGTTGTTAATTAAATATGATGTCTAACCCTTTAAACAAAATCAATGTTAGTAAAAATCCCCCTGAAGAACACCAGTGAAACTGCTGTTGTTGATGCGGAGGTGTACGACTTTCTTGTGGAGAACCCGTACCTGAAAAAAATCAAATTTGTTGAAAATCTCAGGAAACACTCCCGCGGATACGCATTCTTCCAAAAAAATTGGCCCTTGGGTGAGGGCGTCTACAAAAACGAGACTATATACCTGCACAAATTGGTAGCTGAAAAATTCGTCAATAAACCTGATGCCCAAGAGCGTCTTTTGGTGAACATCATCAACAGCAATCCACTCGATTGCAGAAAAGCCAATTTAGAGTGGGCCAATCGATCTAAAGTAGTTCGCAATACCAATAAATCGGTGAATCGTTACGGCTACCGCGGTGTTGTTAAAAGTGGTAAAAAATATAGAGCGGTCATTTTTAAGAACAAAGAACGCTTCGACCTTGGCATTTTCGATACACCGATTGAAGCAGCCCGCGCATATAATGCGAAGTCGTTGGAATTCTTTGGAAAAACCAATGGCCTGAACCAAATCCCGGATTAAGTCCACTTAAATCAGCCTTTAGGCGCGACAAAATAAATTTAAGACATTTCGTCAGGTTTTATCACAAAAAGCTGACGGAATGTCTGTTTTGCTTTAAAGAACAATCCATTATCAAATCTGGTCGAGGAATTGCTGTTCATCGCGTAAAACCGTTATGAACCAAGAATCCTTAACCGCCAAATCTCAGGAAGCCTTGCAAAAGGCAGTCGAGATGGCGCAGCAAAATTCAAATCAGGCCATTGAAAATGTTCACTTACTGCTGGGCATTGAACAGGTCGATCATCACCTTTTTTCCTACATCATTCAGCGATGTGAAACCAAGCCGGGCCGTCTGTTTGACGCGCTCAAAGCGCAATGTCAGGCACTTCCCAAGGTAACTGGAGCTCAAGCCTATTTGAATCCTGATGTACACAAGAGCCTTACGAAAGCCGGCCAAATCTCTAAAGAGATGGGGGATCGATTTGTGGCGCTCGAACATCTTATTTTGGCCATTTCTGAGGGTCGCGACACAGCCTCAAACCTGTTGAAAGACGCCGGATGCACAACAGAAAAGATTGCATCAGCCATTAAAGAGCTCCGAAAAGGATCAAAAGTACTTGACCAAAACGCGGAAAACACCTATAATTCTCTCGAAAAATACGCGCGCAACCTCAACCAACTCGCCGAATCAGGGAAGCTAGATCCCGTTATCGGGAGGGACGAAGAGATCAGGCGGGTCATTCAAATTTTAAGCAGACGAACCAAGAACAATCCCATTTTGATTGGCGAACCTGGCGTGGGCAAAACAGCCATCGCGGAAGGCATCGCCTTCAGGATTATCAAAGGGGATGTACCGGAGAACCTGAAGCATAAAGTGGTGTATTCGCTCGACATGGGAGCGCTCATTGCGGGCGCGAAATACAAAGGCGAATTCGAAGAGCGCCTGAAATCGGTGGTGAAGGAGGTCACAGAGAGCGACGGCGCACTTATTTTATTTATCGATGAGATCCATACCCTGGTGGGTGCCGGAAGCGGAGGAGAAGGCGCAATGGACGCAGCCAATATACTCAAGCCAGCATTGGCCCGAGGCGAACTCCGTGCCATCGGTGCCACTACCCTCTCGGAATACCAAAAATACTTCGAGAAAGACAAAGCACTTGAACGCCGCTTTCAGAAAGTCTTGGTCGAAGAACCCGATGCAGTAGACGCCATCAGCATTTTGCGTGGACTCAAAGAACGCTATGAAACACACCACAAGGTTTTGATACGTGACGAAGCCATATTAGCCGCGGTAGAGCTTAGCCAACGATACATCACCGATCGTTTCCTGCCCGATAAGGCCATTGACCTGGTGGATGAATCTGCTGCCCGCTTGCGGATCGAAATCGACTCTGTTCCAGAGGAATTGGATGAATTAGACAGGCGCATTATGCAGCTAGAGATTGAAAAACAAGCGATGCTGCGTGAAAGTGATAACGAAAAGGTCAAAATCATCGAACTGGAATTATCGAACCTCAGAGCCGATGCGGATGGTTTAAGGAGCCGCTGGCGTTCAGAAAAGGAGCTTATGGAGAAAATACAATCGACAAAAGAAAACATCGAGCGATTAAAACTAGAAGCAGAACAGGCGGAACGGGCAGCCGATTATGGTCGCGTTGCAGAAATTCGGTATGGTCGACTGAAAGAAGCCGAGGTCAAATTGAACGAATACCAACAACAAGCGAAAACTGATTCTACGCGTGAAAAAATGCTAAAGGAAGAGGTTACCGCAGAAGATATTGCAGAAGTAGTGTCGAAATGGACAGGGATCCCTGTTCAAAAAATGCTGGAAGGGGAACGCATGAAACTCCTCCGCATGGAAGATGAGCTGCACAAGCGGGTGATTGGTCAGGATCAAGCGATCAATGTGGTATCTGACGCCGTTAGGCGGTCGCGTTCTGGTCTTCACGACGAAAAACGCCCCATAGGCAGTTTCCTTTTTCTCGGCTCAACTGGCGTAGGAAAAACAGAGCTGGCCAAAGCCATTGCTGCTTTTTTATTCAACGATGAACAAGCCATGGTGCGCATCGACATGAGTGAGTACCAAGAAAAACACAGTGTATCTCGGCTCGTGGGCGCGCCTCCAGGTTATGTGGGGTATGATGAAGGAGGCCAACTCACAGAGGCCGTGCGTACCCACCCATATTCGGTGATTCTGCTCGACGAAATTGAAAAGGCGCATCCCGACGTATTCAATCTTTTGCTGCAGGTACTCGACGAGGGCCGACTCACTGACAGTAAGGGGCGCACGGTGAACTTTCGAAATACCCTTATTGTGATGACGTCCAACCTTGGGGCTCCAATCATTCAATCACGCTTGGAAGACATTGAGGAACGAAATCGGGAACGGGTGATGACAGAAATCGAAAGTGAATTGATGCACTTGCTTCGTGCCAGCCTGCGTCCCGAATTCCTCAATAGAATCGATGAAATTGTTGTTTTCCAGCCCCTCACAAAAGATGAAATTCGGCGGATCGTGTCACTCCATATCGCCCAGCTGCGCAAGCAACTCGAAAGCAAAAACATCAGCGTGGCCGCTTCTGATGCAGCGGTGCGTTTTCTTGCGGAGGCGGGATTTGATCCACTTTTTGGCGCTAGGCCTCTGAAAAGAATTATTCAGAAAGAGATCCTCAACCGCCTCTCGCGCGCACTCCTGTCGGGCGAAATAAAATCAGATCAAGCCATTTGGATCGACTACTTTGAGGAATCGGGCATCGTTTTCCGCAATTCAATAGAAGAAACGGTCGATTAATTCGCGTACTTTTGCCTCCCGTGAACCCACAACAGGAAATCGAGCGGCGCAGAACCTTTGCCATTATATCTCACCCAGATGCGGGCAAAACCACGCTAACGGAAAAGTTTCTTTTATTCGGCGGGGCCATTCAGACCGCAGGTGCTGTTAAAAGCAATAAAATCCGTAAGTCTGCCACTTCAGACTTTATGGAAATTGAGAAGCAGCGTGGCATTTCGGTGGCCACCTCGGTCATGGGATTCGACTACAAAGGCTTTCGCGTGAACATACTCGATACACCCGGTCACAAAGACTTCGCAGAGGATACCTACAGAACTTTAACTGCAGTCGACTCCGTGATTTTGGTGGTCGACATCGCCCGTGGCGTGGAAGAACAGACAGACAAATTGATGGCTGTATGCCGAATGCGCCAAATTCCGGTCATGATTTTCGTCAACAAAATGGATCGCGACGGTAAAGACCCATTTGATTTACTGGATGAACTAGAACATAAGCTGAAAATTCAGGTGACGCCGCTCAGCTGGCCCATTTCAGGTGGCGCTACATTTAAAGGGGTTTATAACCTCCACAGGAGTGAACTGAACTTGTTTTCTCCGAATAAAACTGGCATCTCCGACGATGTACGATCGTATACATCGCTTCAAGACCCTGCCATCGACACGATTTTGGGTCGTGCGGCCGAGGCCTTGAGGCAAGATGTAGAATTGACGTCGGTTTTGCCTAAATTCACTAAGGAAGCATACCGAGCAGGTGATCTGGCGCCCGTTTTCTTTGGCAGCGCACTAAATAATTTTGGTATCCGGGAACTTCTCGACACCTTCGTGGAGTTGGCTCCAGCGCCGGTGTCCAGAACAACGAACAGGGGTACTGTTCATCCAATAGACAAGAACTTGTCTGGCTTTGTTTTTAAGATCCATGCCAACCTCGATCCCAACCACCGTGATCGTATCGCATTCTTTAGGATATGCTCTGGCGTATTCAAAAAAAATCAATTTTATTTCCATCCGCGACTGCACAAGAAATTAAGGTTCAGTTCGCCTGTCATGTTTCAGGCCAACGAGCGAAATTTGGTAGAAGAGGCATGGCCTGGGGATGTGGTAGGGCTCTACGATACAGGCCATTTTAAAATAGGGGATTCGCTTACAGAGGGCACCAGCTTTTTCTTCAAGGGCATACCAACTTTTTCGCCAGAAATCTTTAGGGCCGTGGAGAACCAGGACCCTTTTCGCGCCAAACAATTTGAAAAAGGATTGAGGCAATTAACCGACGAGGGTGTGGCCCAATTGTTCACCCAACAACCCGGCAACCGAAAAATCATAGGCACGGTAGGTGAACTGCAATTTGATGTCATTCAATTTAGGCTATTGCAGGAATACGGTGCAAAAGTGACCTTCCGACCGCTCTCATACCTGAAAGCCTGCTGGGTAGAAAACGAACACCCAAGCGATGCAGAGGAATTCTTTCGCTTCAAACGGGATCAGATGGCATTCGACAAGGACGACAGGCCTGTTTATTTAGCAGACAGTCTGTGGATGTTGGAACGGGCCATCGCCGATTACCCCAAATTAAATTTTCGTTTTTCCGCTGAAGTCATGCTCAAGGAAGAAGAAGCAGTAGACTCATCGCGATTGTTCCAACACGACCCATGAGGCGCCTGTAGCCTCAATTGCCTCCCAGGTAGGCTTTCAAAATCCGGCTTTTGGTTGTCGCCCGCAGCCTTCGAATAGACTTCTCCTTAATCTGCCTCACCCGCTCACGGGTTAAACCCAAATTCGAACCGATCTCCTCAAGGGATTGCGGCTGTCGGCCACCCAATCCAAAAAAATAACGGAGCACATCCGCCTCCCGAGTGGTGAGTACTGTGAGCGCATATTCGACCTCCTTACTTAACGATTCATCAATGAGTGCGTTGTCCGGTTTGGCGGCCTCATCATCACGCAATACATCGAGAAGTGAACTATCCTCACCATCAGCCAAAGGAGCATCTACTGAAATATGACGGCCCGATACCTTGAGACTATTTTCCACTTCACTAACCGTCATCTCCAAAATATTGGCCAACTCCTCTGCTGTTGGTTCGCGCTCAAATTCCTGTTCCAATTTGGAAAAGGCCTTGACTATTTTATTGAGGGTACCGACTTGATTGAGTGGAAGCCGAACGATGCGTGACTGTTCAGCCAGTGCCTGAAGTATCGATTGACGAATCCACCAAACAGCATAAGAAATGAATTTGAATCCCCTTGTTTCGTCAAACCTTTGCGCGGCCTTAATTAATCCTAAATTTCCTTCATTAATCAAGTCACCCAGCGTGAGGCCCTGATTCTGGTATTGCTTGGCAACAGAAACCACAAACCGCAGATTTGCCGTGGTCAAACGCTCCAGTGCTTTTTGGTCGCCCAGCCTAATCCGTTTGGCCAACTCAACCTCTTCGTCGGGACTAATTAAATCGACACGACCAATTTCCTGAAGATATTTCTCCAATGATTGGCTCTCCCGGTTGGTGATTTGCTTGCTGATTTTCAGCTGACGCATAGGCTAAAGTTGATATTTTGAAGAAGAATCGATCAAAATGTATCCGAAACGATTTCTAACCTCTTAAAATCAGGCTATTATAAAATCGCAAGCCAAAATGAACAAAAAAACAATCCATGCAACCAATGATGTTGCCATGAATGATTCAATGTTCAACTGGGTTCTGAACGATCTTTCCTCTCGCCACGTTCTCCCCTATCCCTGCGTTCGCCCCTATCTCTACGATCACCCCCACGGTCATCCCGTCGAGGCGGGCGATCTGATGATTCTGGCATACCCTCCGGCCTCGGCAACAATGCCTTGGCAGACAAGCGGAACTTACCGGTTTTGGGGTCGACCTCCACTAGCTTTACCTGAATTTGATCGCCTTCCTTATAAATACCATCCATCGTTTCGAGTCGCTCCCAACGGATCTCGCTGATGTGCAATAATCCATCTTTTCCGGGCAAAAACTCGACAAACGCACCGAAAGGCATAATCGATCTCACCTTACCCGTATAAATGGCTCCAACCTCAGCCTTTGCTGCAATGCCTGTTATGCGGCGCACAGCAGCATCCATTCCCATCTTATCGGCTGTGTAGATTTGCACCATACCAAATTCACCGACCTCTTCTATGCTGATGGTGGAATTGGTTTCGCGCTGAATTTCCTGAATAATCTTTCCTCCAGGCCCAATCACCGCACCAATGAATTCCCGGTCAATCTTCAGCTGGGTGATTCGGGGTACCTGCGGACGATAATCCGCGCGCGGTGCCGCCAGCGATTTATTCATTTCATTGAGAATATGTGCCCTTCCCTCAGCCGCTTGGGCTAAGGCCTTCGACAAAACCTCTGCAGGCAAGCCATCGATTTTGATGTCCATTTGGCAGGCCGTTATACCCTTAGCCGTACCGGTTACCTTGAAATCCATATCACCCAAGTGATCTTCGTCACCCAAAATATCGGAAAGCACTTTAAATCGGCTTCCATCTGTAATGAGGCCCATGGCAATGCCAGAAACTGGGCCACTAATCTGAACACCAGCATCCATCAGAGCGAGCGAGCCTGCGCAAACGGTCGCCATTGAGGAGGAACCATTCGACTCTAAAATGTCACTCACAATTCGAATGGTGTATGGACATTCCTCAACAGGAGGAAGCACTTGCTTCAAAGAACGCATGGCAAGATTACCATGACCAATTTCTCGTCGACCAGGACCCCGGTTGGGGCGGGTTTCGCCTGTAGAAAACGACGGGAAGTTATAGTGAAGCATGAACCTATTGTAACCGGCAAACATGGCGCCGTCCAGCATTTGTTCGTCATCTTTTGAACCCAGCGTCACTGAAGTTAGCGATTGTGTTTCACCCCTGGTGAAGACTGCAGAACCATGTGGTGAAGGAAGGTATCCTACTTCGCACCAAATGGGACGAACCACATCGAGTTTCCGTCCGTCAAGTCTACGTTCTTCGTCGAGGATCATGTTTCGCATGGCTCGGTACTCAACCTCATGAAAGTATTTGCGGGTCAAAAAGGAATCGGGTGTTTCTCCTTCCGGACGGGAGGCTATAAAATCTTGTAATACCTGTTTGAAACCTGCTGATCGATCTTGCTTTGAGGCTCCTGACCGCGCAACAGCATAAACTTTATCGTAGCAAAATGATTCAATGGCCTGTTTTAGAGATTCATCGCTACGCTCGTGGCTATAATCTCTGGGGCGCGCACCCACTGCTGCCCGAAGATTGAGTTGGGCTTGGCACTGTACCTTAATAGCTTCATGCGCAATATGAATCGCCGCTGCCAATTCCTCTTCCGAACATTCTTTAGCTTCTCCTTCCACCATCACTACATTGTCTTTGGTGGCGGCCACAATAATATCAATATCGGCCTGAGACATCTGTGAAATGTTCGGATTGATAATGAACTGGCCATTGATGCGTGCTACCCTAACTTCTGAAATGGGCCCGTTAAAAGGGACGTCAGAAACGGCAAGTGCAGCAGAAGCCGCAAGTCCGGCCAATGCATCTGGCTGAATATCCTTATCCGCACTGATGAGCGTGACTTGAACTTGTGTATCGGCGTGATAATCCTCTGGGAACATAGGCCTCAGCGCGCGGTCAATGAGCCGGCTGATGAGAATCTCGTAATCAGACAACCGTCCCTCACGCTTCAGAAAACCGCCCGGAATCTTACCCGCAGACGCAAACTTCTCTTGGTAATCTACCGTAAGAGGCATGAAATCGACGTCCTCCTTGGCTTCTTTGGCGGAAACAACGGTGGCCAACAACATCGTATCGCCCATTTTCAGGACTACTGCACCGTCGGCTTGTTTGGCCAAAAGGCCTGTTTCCAATATAATTTGTCGCCCATCGCCTAAATCGATGGTTTGAGTGATGGGATTTGGTTTCATAAATAATTTAATTCTCAATGTTCTCTGACCAACAGCGGGTTACGCTACGACTCACATAGCGACCTAATCAATGTAAAAAATTTAATACGCTTTAATGCTGCTATTTCCGCAGATTCAACTTTTCGACGATACTGCGGTAACGCATGATGTCAATGCGGTGTAAATAATTCAGCAAATCGCGCCGACGGCCGACCATTTTAATCAGGGCTTGCTGTGTCGAATAGTCTTTGCGGTTCTTTTTCAAGTGCTCAGTCAGGTGAGCAATGCGCACTGAATATTGTGCAATCTGGCTCTCTGCAGAACCAGTATCTTGGGAACCCGAGCCAAATTGAGCGTAGATTTTTTGCTTGTCAGCGGTATTTAAATGCATAATGTTTTAATTAATCAATCGCCAAGTAGACAAATGTTCTTGGAGGGCGCAAAGATAGATAAAAAAACAGAATTTAATCCTTTAGTAGTCTCAAAATCTGGGCGATGGTCTTGCGAAGTTCCTTGCGGTCAACAATCCGGTCTAGAAAACCATGTTCGAGCAGGAATTCAGACGTTTGGAAACCCTTTGGAAGATCCTTGCCGATGGTTTCCTTGATCACACGCGGGCCAGCGAAACCGATCAAGGCACCTGGCTCGGCGAGGTTAAAATCGCCCAACATAGCAAAAGAAGCTGTAACACCACCTGTAGTGGGATCTGTCATCAATGACAAATATGGAACACCTGCATCAGCCAAAAGGGCCAGACGCGCTGATGTTTTAGCAAGTTGCATCAGCGAAAAAGCAGCCTCCATCATACGCGCACCACCGGATTTGGAAATGATGAGGAGCGGTGTATGGGTGGCGGCGGCATAATCGGCAGCACGTGCAATTTTTTCACCCATGACCGAGCCCATTGAACCTCCGATAAAATCAAAATCCATGCATGTCACCACCAAATCCACCCCCTCAACTGTACCAATAGCTGTACGAATGGCATCGTTTAGGCCACTTTTGGCCCTTGCATCCTTCACCCGATCAAGATAGCGTTTGGTATCAACAAAGCCCAGGGGATCGGCCGATATTAATTCATGATCGCGTTCCGTGAATTTCTGTCCGTCAAAAAGAATTTCAAAATACTCTTTAGAACCAATGCGCAGATGATAGTTGCATTTAGGGCATACGTACTGGTTGTCTTTGAGTTCGCTCGTGAGCAATGCAGCCTTACACGACGGACACTTATGCCACAAACCTTCGGGAACCTCGAGTTTGGGCTGATTGGTTACACCCGTGGTGGATCTTCTAAACCAAGCCATTCAGCGAAACTAAGCCAAGCTGATTTCGGAATCGAGGTAAACATCCTGTACGGCGTTCAGCAATGCCACCCCCTCTTTCATCGGCTTCTGGAATGCCTTTCTACCCAAAATGAGACCAGTTCCTCCCGCACGCTTATTCACCACGGCAGTAATTACTGCCTCCTGTACGTCGCTCGCGCCTTTGGATTCACCTCCAGAATTAATCAACCCTGCTCGGCCCATATAGCAATTGGCCACCTGATACCGACAAAGATCGATGGGATGCGCGCTGCTGAGCTGATCATATACCTTGGTGTGAGTTTTACCATGTTTGGTAGCCAAGTAACCTCCATTGTTCACAGGCAATTTTTGTTTGATGATATCGGCCTGAATCGTTACCCCCAAATGATTGGCCTGACCAGTGAGGTCGGCGGATGCATGGTAGTCGACCCCATCGACCTTAAAACCAGAATTTCGGGTGTAGCACCACAGAATCGTAGCCATACCCAACTGATGAGCGTGTTCGAAGGCCTTTGCAATCTCCACGATTTGTCGACCCGACTCTTCAGAGCCGAAATAAATGGTTGCACCCACTGCCACTGCCCCCATATTCCATGCGTCTTGTATGGTACCAAACAGAATCTGATCGTATCGATTGGGGTAGCTCAGAAATTCATTGTGGTTAATTTTCACCACAAATGGAATTTTATGCGCATAGCGTCGGGCCACGGACGATAACACGCCATAAGTAGATGCAACGGCATTACAGCCGCCTTCAATGGCCAGTTCTACGATGTTGGCAGGGTCGAAATAGATGGGATTCGGGGCAAATGATGCGCCTGCCGAATGTTCAATGCCCTGATCGACTGGCAAAATGCTCAGAAAACCACTGCCTGCGAGTCTTCCATGCTTGTAGAGCGACTGCAAACTTCTCAAGGTTGGGATGTTGCGGTTGGAATCTGACCAAACCTGGTCGATAAAATCGGGACCTGGTACATGTAGCTGGGCAGCCGGGATGGTTTGACAACGATGATCCAACAAGTAAGCGGCCTGGTCACCTAAAATGTTCTGAATATGGGTTTGGCTCATAAAAATTGTACTAATCTAAAATGCAAAAATACGAAATTGCGGACATAATATGAAGACAAACCCCAACGAAGCAACAACAGCACTGCTGATCAGAGCAGCTGAGGAAACTGATTTACCCACAATTTTTGACATCCGAAAACAGGTTTTTGTATTGGAACAAGGCGTAGACCCCGAAGAGGAGTACGATGAATTTGAAACATCAGCTGTCCATTTAATCGCGCTTTGGAACCAGAAGGCCGTAGGCACGGCTCGATTTAGATCTACCGAAAAAGGCTGGAAAATTGAACGCATGGCCGTGCTCGCAAACTTTAGAAAACTGGGGATTGGTCGTTCCATGCTTCAAGAGGCCCTTTTGCTGCTCCCCAAGGACGGCCGAAAAGTCTATTTGCATGCGCAGGAACATGCCCTCGGCTTTTATGAATCAACTGGATTTAGTCGAACAGGCAATCGCTTTTTTGAAGCCAACATCCCTCATTTTTTATGCGAATTGATTAGATAATCACCTGCTTTCGGATACAGTCGTTTGCCACACGACTAGTGCCTGATGACCATGCGATTTTTGCCTCATGGTTCGTCCGGTCTTTTTTTTATGGGCTGAAGTCCCCTTTTTCCGTGTCTTACTGTGGATGGGTTTTGCCCTGCTTCTCCCCCCTCTATACATCGACCAAAGTTCATACTGGATGTGGACGATACCCCTATTACCAGCCCTTCACATCGGGTTGATGGTACAGATTACCGGGCGATTTACCCTTCGCTGGATCACAGGACTATCAACTGGCCTGGGCATTCTCTTATTGGTTTGGTTCAACCGCAGCCTGCAACACGCGAATTACCAGAGCCGTCTGCCACCCGAATCCCCGGTGGAGGCCTGCTTATTACAGATAGATGGTGTAGCCGATACAAGCCGTAACCGCATACGGATGGTCTGCCGTTGGATTGGTTCAAGCAAATCCGATTCTGCCATCCGCTTTCAATCACGCATTCGGCTAGAGACCGACACCGAATGGCGCGCGCCACCTCCCGGAACATTTATTGTTGTTCAAAACGCGCGTTTGAGTCGGTTTGTTAATTTACGCAATCCAAATGCGTTTGACACCGAAGGGAACGCCCAAAACAAGGGTCTGGCAGGTCGACTCAAGACCGCTTCTGATCAAATCCAAATAGCTCATTGTAAACCGATGCTGCCCATCAGTCTGCGACACCGGGCCCAGAGACTCAGCATTCAGGTTTGTCGAACAATATATGCCTATCTCCCCGACCGTGAAGCGGCCTTGGCCTGCGCGATTCTCTTGGGTGAACGCCAAGGGATGAATGAAGACATGGAACAAGCGTTTTCGGGAAGCGGACTCATTCATTTGATGGCGGTTTCGGGAATGCACGTAGGTATCTTTTATGTGATGTGCACCTGGCTCATGTTCAAATTGTTGCGGCTGTCGAAAAGGCCTTCTATCCTGAGCACCTTACTGATGCTGTGGTCCTATGCATTGCTCACCGGACTTTCTCCATCTGTGGTTCGCGCCTCCGGAATGTTTAGCCTGGCGGCAATGGGCAAACTATGGAGCAGACACGCTTCATCTTATAATCTGATGTCGGCCTCTGCCTTGATCCAAATCTGGATTGACCCGAGACTTCCTTTACAACCAGGATTCCTATTGTCTTATGCAGCCGTTTTCGGCATACTATTTCTTCATCCCCGTTTGTTTTCACTGTATTGGACCAAAAATAAGTGGCTCGATAAGGCCTGGGAACTTTCTTCCCTGTCGGTTTCAGCACAATGGTTTACCCTGCCATTGGTTTTGTATTTCTTCCACTCTTTTCCGGTCTATTTTCTTCCTGCCAACCTGTTGGTGGTTCCCCTATCCGCCCCAGCATTGATAGGAGCCCTTTTGCTCACAATCCTTCAAGTTGTGCCGCCACTTGCTCAATTATTCGCTTATCCCCTTTTTGCTTTGCTCTATTGCATCAATGAAATCACCGTTTTAATTGCCGCTCTACCCCACGCTCAGAGCACTGGATGGTATTGGACACGAACAGATTTCATCCTGGCCTTTGCCCTGGTTGCATGCATTCCACTGGGATGGCTCATGCGAAGCAAATCGGCCCGTCTGGCCACCTTGGTGATTTCCATTGTTTGGTATGTGATCAGCCTCACACAAACGATACAAAAGAGCCAAAGCCGAGCGTTTTATGTGTATGAAGGCTACAGACAGGGTTCGGCAGCAATCAGGGTAGGTCAACAAGCATGGTCCTGGCAGAATTTATCCGATTCAATGATGTTTGTTTTCATTGATCCCATCAACAGTGAGGGTGTTGGGCGCATCACCCCTATACCCAACAATGGACTTGTCTGGATTCATTGGCAAGACAAAACAGCGCTTTGGGCAGCGCAATTGGATGAAGGGCGAATGATCGATATGCCCACTGCGGATGTTCTCATTTTGGAGGCCAAATTAAAAAACGAAATGATCCTAAAACTGGCTGACAAATATCAGACGCTCATTTTAGGATCGGGTTATAAGCCGTATTTTTGCAACGAACTTAAAACGCTCATGGTGGGGCGCAAACAGACATCTTGCTATTGCGTCTCCGAGAAAGGAGCCATCAACCTATGGAATATCAATACATCGAAGCGCTCATTGAAGAAGGAATAGGTCGAATCACCTTGAACCGACCTGAAAAAAGAAATGCCTTTAATGACCAGTTGGTTTCAGAATTGAAAATGGCATTGCACATCTTCATCGAAGATGCTTCCTGCCGAATCATTGTGTTTGCTGGCCATGGTCCTGCCTTTAGTGCAGGTGCAGACCTTTCTTATTTGCAATCGCTACAAAACAACTCCCTTGAAGAGAATCTGGCAGATTCCAGAGCCCTGATGGAACTGTACAAATTGATGTACGACAGTCCAAAAGTCCTTATTGCAAGGGTGGAGGGACCAGCCTTGGCAGGAGGGTGCGGTTTGGCCACTCTATGTGATTTCTGTTTCGCCGTTCCTTCCGCTACATTTGGATACACGGAGGTCCGCATTGGCTTTATACCCGCACTAGTTTCCGTATTCCTGGTCAGAAAAATTGGCGATGCACGAGCACGGGAATTGCTGCTGAGTGGCGATACCCTCGACGCTCGAGAGGCATTGAGATACGGTATCATCAGTTTTGTTGTTGCGGCAGATGACATTGTGGCGACTGTAGATTCATTTGCAAGAAACATTGCATCTCGATGTGCACCAGGTAGTTTGGCTGCAACCCGAAAACTACTTGCAGACGTTCAGGATTTATCACTCAATGACGCACTTGATTTGGCCGCATTGCGCAATGCCGAGACCAGATCTTCTGATGAATGCCGCAAGGGAATTGGCTTGTTTCTGAATAAAGAGCCCATTGTTTGGCAGCAATCGTGAACCCATTCCGCATCTCACCCTGTTTGTTTTGAAGAAGCGCAAACAGAAAAGCGGTACCTTTGTTACTCATATTAGATTTTATTAACAGCACACATCACAACCCGTCACATTCATGGCCCAATCGGAACAGGAGCTGCTGGAACAACTCAGTGAACGAGCATATCCACATGGATTTGAAAGCGACATTGAACAGGAGATTATCCCAAAAGGATTGTCTGAGGAAACCATTCGTTTCATTTCTCAGCGAAAGAATGAACCTGAATGGCTGCTCCAATGGAGATTAAAAGCCTACAAACATTGGCTGGGTTTAAAAGAGCCCAAATGGCCAAAACTGACCTATCCACCCATAGACTATCAGGACATCAGCTATTACGCAGCACCAAAATCTGCTCCGGTATTGAATAGCCTCGACGAACTCGACCCTGAAATTAAGTCGACCTACGACCGATTGGGCATTCCACTTGAGGAACAAATGATGCTGGCTGGCGTCGCCGTTGATGCCGTTTTGGATTCTGTTTCTGTAGTCACCACCTTCAAAGAAAAACTTGCCGAGAAGGGAGTCATTTTTTGTTCCATCAGTGAGGCCGTTCATCTTTACCCTGAGTTGGTGCGCGCCTACCTCGGAACAGTGGTTCCGTTTACCGACAACTTTTTTGCGGCCTTGAACAGCGCCGTTTTTACCGATGGATCTTTCGTATTTATTCCACCCGGTGTTCATTGCCCAATGGAATTGAGCACCTATTTCCGCATCAACGCCCGTGGAACAGGACAGTTCGAACGAACCCTTATCGTGGCCTCCGAGGATAGTTATGTAAGCTACCTTGAGGGTTGTACGGCCCCAAAACGCGACGAAAATCAACTTCATGCGGCCGTTGTTGAACTGGTGGCGATGGATCGAGGGGAGATAAAATATTCAACCGTACAAAACTGGTATCCGGGGGATAAAGATGGCAAGGGTGGAATTTATAACTTTGTGACAAAAAGAGGTTTATGTAAAGGTGTTTCAAGTAAAATCTCATGGACACAGGTGGAGACGGGATCCGCCATTACATGGAAATATCCGAGCGTGGTTTTACAAGGAGATGATAGTCGTGGAGCGTTTTATTCAGTCGCCATGACCACGCATCTGCAACAAGCCGATACTGGAACCAAGATGATTCACATCGGAAAGAATACCCAAAGTAGAATTGTAAGCAAAGGCATTAGTGCCGGACGGAGTCAGAACAGTTATCGTGGTCTGGTTAAAATTCGCAAATCAGCCTTAAAAGCCCGAAATTATTCTCAATGCGACTCCCTGTTGATGGGCAACCGTTGCGGTGCACACACCTTTCCTTACTTTGAGATTCATCAACCCACAGCCATTGTAGAACATGAAGCGACAACCTCCAAAATTGCAGAGGACATCCTCTTCTACTGCACCCAACGGGGCTTGAGCCGTGAATCGGCAATTGCCATGATCGTAAATGGCTACGCCCGTGAGGTTCTGGATCATCTTCCGATGGAATTCGCTGTGGAAGCCCGAAAGCTATTGGCCATTTCTTTAGAGGGCTCGGTGGGATAAGCATCTGTCTACAATTGGAGTATTAACATGTCTTCAAACTAACAAAAAAGAAAACGAGAGCGAACAAATATGTTATTGGAAATTGAAAACCTCAGGGCCTCTATCGAAGGCAAGGAAATCCTCAAAGGTATAAATCTCAATATCCCTTCGGGCGAGGTGCATGCGATTATGGGGCCCAACGGATCGGGGAAGTCAACCCTTTCATCCATTATCGCGGGCAAAGACGGTTACGACATTTCGGGTAGCATTAGGCTAGATGGGCAGGAGATTTTAGATTGGGAGCCAGAGATCCGATCGAGAGCGGGGATTTTTCTGGCCTTTCAATACCCTGTTGAGCTTCCGGGTGTTGGGCTTAGTTCTTTTTTAAGGGCTTGCGTGAATGAAAGAAGAAAATATCTGGGGGAGCCCGAGCTCGATGCTTCTGCGTTTCTGGCCCTGATGCGGGAGAAGGCTGCCATGGTTGAGTTAAGTCAAGAACTTATAAGAAGACCCGTAAATCAGGGGTTTTCAGGTGGTGAGAAAAAGAGAAATGAGATTTTTCAGATGGCCATGCTCGAACCCAGAATGGCCATACTTGATGAAACAGATTCGGGACTCGATATAGACGCGTTGCGTATCGTGGCAGAAGGTGTCAACAAACTCAGGCATGCGCAGCGCTCGATGCTGGTGATCACCCACTATCAGCGACTACTGGAGTATATTATACCAGATCGAGTGCATGTATTAATGGACGGAGCTATTGTGATGAGTGGAGACCGTACCCTCGCATTAACCTTAGAGGAAAAAGGCTACGATTGGATACGTGCAGAACAGGAGGTTTCATCGTGATGAGAAGCACAGAGATGATGACCAAATTTCCGCATCTTGGTCAGGCTTCCGACAAGCATTTGACCCATGAGCCCCCTGATTTTCGTCACGAGGATTGGAAATATACCCATTTTCCCCAGTTCCAACAGTATACAATACAACTTCCATCAGCACTTAGCCAAGGCGATCGGACTTCAAATTCAGTCCCAACAATCCCCTTGGAAGATGACACTTGGATTGTGGTGGTGAAAAATGGGGTGATTCAACCCCATTTGAGCCAGCTCCCTGATCCTTCTTCAGGGATCTCGATCAGGAGTCTAACTGAGGCCGATGTGCAACATTCAGAGGAACCTGGTTTGCCATTTGGTGCGCTCGCTATGAAGCATGGCCATTATTTTAGTCAGTGGGCCATGGCACAGCATGCAGCTGGCCTCTTCATAGACGTGAAAAAAGATGTGGTGGCCCAAAAGCCTCTATTGATTCAGACCATCAACGAAATCACTGAAGCGAAACAAGTACTACCATGCCATCATGTGGTTCGCTTAGCACCCCATTCATCCCTCACGCTTTCTGAGATTTTGGAAGGCGATGGAGCGGGCATGTCGCTAGCTGTATATGAAATTCACGTAGGTATCGGGGCAAATCTCAAACACAATCAACTTCAATTGTGGGCCAATTCTCAGGAGTGTATTCAGCAGGTTTTGGTTGCCCAAGAAAGAGAAAGCCAATATGCGCACTTTGCCTACTGCTCAGGCGGAAAAAAGGTCAGAAATCAACTGACGGTTTCTCAGGAAGGGCAGATGGCACATACAGAGCTCACAGGACTGGTGCTTCCAGGTCGTAATGAGCACCTCGATAACCAGACTTTGATGCGACACATCTCCCCCAACTGCAGCAGCCGACAGCGTTACCGCTCTCTGATAGGTCATGAAGGGACATCGGTGTTCAACGGCAAAGTATATGTTGATCCAGATGCTCAGAAGACAGATGCATACCAGCATCATGCGAGTCTCCTGATGCATGAATCGGCTGTTTCAAACGCCAAACCCGAACTGGAGATCTATGCCGACGACGTGAAATGCTCACATGGGGCCACAACAGGCATGTTGGATGCTGGTGAGGTGCACTACATGCGTTCGCGTGGACTATCAGAAATTCAGGCAAGGTTGATGCTGCAGGAAGCTTTTGTGCGCGATCTGCTCGAATCGCTACCTGTTGAATCACTTCGCTCCTGGTGCATCAACCATTGTGTGGAACGACTCCACGATTTGAATCGACTGACCGATTAATCCCATCCGCCTCCATCCTGCTCATCTCTTCCACTTGCCCCTCATTCGCAGTACGCAACTCAATGAAACAGTCGGATCAATCTGTATCGGGTAAAACCCATCAAACTGACTGGAAGGCAGTTCGCGATGAATTCCCTGCCCTTCATCAACAGGTGAATGGCTACCCCTTGGCTTATTTCGATCACGCTGCAACCGCACAAAAGCCACGGAAGGTGATCGATGCCATAACCCGCTACTATGAATTTGACAATGCAAACGTTCATCGTGGGGTTCATTCTTTGAGTCAACGCGCCACTTTAGCTTACGAAGAAGCGCGCCAAAAAACAGCCCGTTTCATCTGCGCCAAGGACCCATCAGAAATTATTTTCACTTCCGGTACTACAGCCTCTGTTAATGTGGTGGCCCTATCATGGGGGCGTGCCCATCTAAAACCGGGCGACGAAGTGCTGGTGACGGGGCTCGAACACCACGCCAACCTTGTGCCCTGGCAAATGGCCTGCGCCATGACCGGAGCCCAATTAAAAATTGTGCCCGTAGATGAATTCGGTGAAGTGAGTACCGATTCCGTTGCAGAAATGCTCCATTCAAAAACCCGGATTTTTGCCTTTAGTTGGATCAGTAACGCCCTTGGAACCATCAATCCGGCTCATGATTGGGTACAATTGGCCCGTGAGAAGGGCATAACCACCCTCATTGATGCCGCCCAGGTGGCTGCGCACCACCCCATAGATGTTCAACACCTGGGGGTCGATTTCCTATGCTTCTCAGCCCATAAAATGATGGGGCCAACCGGACTAGGGGTCCTTTACGGCAAAAAATCGATTCTGGAGACACTGGACCCCGTTTTTGGTGGTGGGGATATGATTGATGAGGTGACTTACGAAAAGAGCACATGGGCCGATCTCCCCTACCGTTTGGAGGCGGGCACCCCCAATATCGCAGGGGTTATCGGCTTATCTGCAGCCATCGACTTTTTGGAATCGATTGGCTGGCAAAATATTAGCCGTCGTGAGTCGGAATTGCTGCAATATGCCCTTGAGAAACTGAGCGAAATCCCACAGATCCGCTTCATTGGTAGCCCGAAAGAGCGCGCAGGAGTCATTTCATTCGTGGTCGATGGGGTGCATCCCTATGATCTGGGCATCCTACTTGATGAGCAAGGCATCGCACTGCGTACAGGCCATCATTGCGCGCAGCCATTGATGCGTCATTTTGGCATCACCGGGACCTGCAGGGTTTCTCTGGCACTTTACAATACATTCGAAGAAATAGACCAATTGGACCGGGCCATCAAACGGGCATTGCGGTTGCTTGGAATATCCCAATCCAATTAATCCAGAAATTCTTACAGATCGAATATGATGAACATACCGAGTAATATGAAGTCCATTCAAGATCAATTGGCGGCCGACTTCGAATACCTCGACGATTGGGAGGAGCGATATGCTTATCTAATGGATTTAGGAAAGGAAGTTCAGGGGCTATCCCCTGAAGAAAAAACTTCCGACAACCTCATTAGAGGATGCCAGAGTCGTGTCTGGCTGATCACCCGCTATGAAAACAACCGATTATGGATGTCCGCTGATTCTGAAGCCTTTATTGCAAGAGGCATCATCGCCTTGTTGATGAAAGTATTTAACGGCCAAACGCCATCTGATATTCTGAACGAAAACTTTGATCTGCCTGAACGCATCGGGCTCACCGCGCATCTATCTCCCGGAAGGGCCAACGGCTTAGCGGGTATGTTGTCGCGCATCCGTCATGATGCATCACTTGCATTGGGTACACAAAACAGGAACTGAATGACACAGCCCAATAAATCATTTGTGGAACTTCAACAGGACGTTATTGCCGTTCTCAAAACCATTTATGATCCCGAAATACCGGTCGACATTTATGAATTGGGGCTGATCTACGAAGTCAAAGTGGGTCATGAAGGAAAAGTAGAAGTCATCATGACCCTAACCTCCCCTGCCTGCCCGGTAGCGGGCACCCTTCCAGGCGAGGTGGAATCAAAAATTCGAGGAATCGCAGGAGTCAGTGAGGCGGTTGTTACCCTCACCTTCGAGCCCGCTTGGTCGCAGGACCTGATGAGTGAAGAGGCTCGCCTTGAACTTGGTTTTTTGTAGGCGTTATTCAGTATTTTTCCACCTTAAATCTGAATCATGAAGAGCAGTATGATTTTAGGAGTCGGGCACTTTGTGCCAGACCATGTGGTAACCAACAACGATCTGAGCCAGTTCATGGACACATCGCATGAGTGGATTGTAGAACGCACAGGTATTGAGGAACGCCGGCATGTGGTACCGGGCCATGGTGACACCACAGCCACCATGGGCTACCGAGCATCATTGATTGCGCTCAATAACGCGGGTATTACCGCTGAAGAACTGGACTTTATCATATTCGCGACCTTGAGCCCAGACTACTACTTCCCTGGACCTGGGGTTCAATTGCAAGAAATGTTAGCTCCTGACCACACCATCGGGGCACTGGATATCCGCAACCAATGCTCTGGCTTTGTGTATGCGCTTTCCGTTGCGGATCAATTCATCCGCACTGGCATGTACCAACGAATACTCGTGGTGGGTTCTGAGGTGCACAGTGCTGGACTAGACATGACCACCCGAGGGAGAAATGTGAGTGTCATTTTTGGAGATGGTGCTGGTGCTGTCGTCGTGGGGGTTGCTCCACAGCACACTGATAATGATTTAGGCAAGAGCAAGATACTTTCGACGCATCTCCATAGTGAAGGGAGACATGCACGTGAGCTCGCTGTGATTAGTCCCAGCACCCAACATTGGGTATCACATATTATGAACGAAAACAACCCCAACGATGAGTCATACTATCCTTACATGAACGGGAATTTCGTTTTTAAACATGCCATCACCCGGTTTTCTGAAGTCATCAACGAGGCCTTAATGGCCAATGGCGTCCAATCCAGCGAGCTCAAACTGATGATCCCGCATCAGGCCAATCTGAGGATTAGTCAGTATATCCAGCAAAAAATGGGGCTTCGAGATGATCAGGTTTTTAATAACATTATGCGGTATGGAAATACCACTGCTGCCTCGATTCCCATTGCCCTCAGTGAGGCCGTATCCGAGGGCAGGTTACAACGGGGCGACCTTCTTATGTTGGCAGCATTCGGCAGTGGTTTTACCTGGGCTTCGGCGCTGATCCGCTGGTAGGCTAATAAAATCTGTCCTCAGTCGAACAAATGATGGGCTCAGGGGTTTATTCTACATCGTGAAAATTACCGTAACCCGTAAATCCCATTTCAATGCCGCCCACCGCCTGTATAGGCCAGATTGGGATGAGCAGCGCAACAAAGCAGTGTATGGCAAATGCGCTAATGCCAATTACCACGGACATAATTACAACCTACTGGTGCACGTGCGCGGCGAAGTCGACGCCGATACAGGCTATGTGGTGGACTTAAAGTGGTTGGCTGAGCTCATCGACCGTTGCGTGGTAGAACGATTTGATCATCAAAACCTCAACCTGGATACTGCGGAGTTTAAAACGCTTGTCCCCACTGCCGAGAACATTGCACAAGTCATTTGGGCCATTTTGCGCCCTGAAATTGACCCTGCTCATGATTTAAAAGTAACCCTATATGAAACCGAACGAAATTATGTTGAATGTGAAGAATGAACACCGAATGATAGAAGAATTAGGCGACCATCATGCACCTGGATCAATGGATACGCCGCTCCGCCAAGATGCGTTTGAACGCGACAACGAGCTCAAAATCGAATTGATCGAAAAGCATTTCCGAGAAATCATGCATGTCTTGGGACTGGACCTGAGCGATGATAGCCTCAGAGGAACTCCTTATCGCGTCGCCAAAATGTATGTCGAAGAGATTTTCAGTGGCCTCAATCCTGATAACAAACCGCGTGTAGCGCTATTTGACAACAAATACCAGTATAAGCAAATGCTGGTTGAGAAGGAAATTGCCGTCTACTCCCATTGTGAACACCATTTCGTGCCCATCGTGGGCAAAGCACATGTGGCCTATATCAGCAACGGACAGGTCATCGGTTTGAGCAAGATAAACCGGATCGTCGATTATTTTGCACGAAGACCCCAGGTGCAGGAACGCCTCACCCGGCAAATCGCCAATGAACTCCGAAGTGTTCTTAAAACAGAGGACGTGGCCGTTGTTATAGACGCCCACCACATGTGCGTGAGCATGCGCGGGGTGCAAGACCGTCAAAGTAGAACCATCACATCCGATTACAGCGGCCGCTTCCTGGATGAGGCCACCAGATCCGAATTTCTCCGCTATCTTGAAATGCCAGCACAATAATGGCCAGGTTAGTACAACGGAACATCCTGATTGTGGGCGCTCGCACGGGCATAGGTGCGGAGATTGCACGACTGTCTCGGCATGAGGGAGCAAATGTTTGGACATTTGGTCGCCAAAAACCGGATACCTATGGAGACCATTGGACATTTTGGGACGCCGTTGGGGATGTAGATTTACCCCTTGATCACCTGCCCGAGCAACTGCACGGATTGGTATATGCACCGGGCAGCATCACCCTAAAACCCTTTACCCGGTTAACCGACGCCGACTACCTCAACGAATGGAAGCTCAATTTCTTGGGGGCGGTACGCGCTGTTCGCTCCGCTTATTCAAGGCTCAAAAAAGCGGGGGATTCATCTGTGGTATTCTTCAGTACCGTTGCCGCGCAAACGGGCATGCCGTTTCATAGTTCGATTGCTTCCGCTAAATCTGCAATGGAAGGACTTACCCGCTCGCTGGCCGCAGAGTCTGCTTCCTCAGGCATACGGGTTAATGCCCTGGCGCCCTCTCTCACCGATACCCCTCTGGCTGCACCCTTATTGAACAGCGATGAAAAAAGGTTAGCGGGCGACAAAAGGCACCCACTTGGACGCGTTGGTCAGCCCCATGACACGGCCTCGGCAGCAGTATTCCTATTGTCACCCGAATCTGGCTGGATAACTGGTCAGATTATAGGGGTAGATGGGGGTATGGGAAGCCTCAGAGGCTGATTACGGATCTGAAAAATCAAGAAAATCTTCAAACAACCATGTCGGTTTCTCCTATAAGTGTTTGCTGGCTTCGAAGAGACCTTCGGCTGTCGGACAATACCGCTCTTTGGCATGCACTCAAAGCAGGGCGCCCGGTGATGATTCTGTTTATTTTCGACACACACATCCTGGATCGTCTAGAATCAAATGACGATGCCCGTGTGCATTTTCTACATAATACCTTGTTGGCGCTCCATGAAACCCTGCAGCAGTCCGGTGCCGGCCTTTGTATCATGCATGGAAAGCCTGAAGAAATTTGGGCGGAGTTACTCCAAAAGCATAAAATAACAGAGGTTTATGCAAACCGCGATTATGAGCCCTATGCACGACAGCGCGACGCCCAGATCGCATCCCTGCTTCATCGGCATGGTATCCCATGGCATGACTACAAAGACCATGTCCTGCGCGAACCGCATGAAGTATTGAAAGATGATGGCAAGCCATACACGGTTTATACACCCTACAGCAGAAAATGGCTCAACACCCTCCAAGCGGAGCATGTTCAGGAGTGGAACAGTGCAGAACTGCTTAAAAGCAGCCAACTCGTAACAGACCCCGGCACACCCCTGCCAACCCTGCAAGAACTTGGGTTCAAACCATCCGCCATCAACATTCCGCCCACCCACACTGAGGATGATCTCATCGCACATTACGATGCTCGCCGGAATTTCCCACATATTGAAGGTACTTCCAGGCTGGGCATTCACCTTCGATTTGGCACAATCAGCATCCGATTACTCGCCCAACGCGCGCGCCGCCTCAATGCCACATTCCTGAACGAGCTCATTTGGCGTGATTTTTATCAAATGATCCTCGCTCAGTTCCCGTACGTAGCCGAACGGTCTTTTAAGCCGGCTTATGATCAAATCGCATGGAGGGATGCGCCAGCCGACTTTGAACGTTGGTGCCACGGCACTACAGGCTACCCGCTGGTCGATGCAGGCATGCGTCAATTGCGCCAAACTGGCTTCATGCACAACAGGGTGCGTATGGTAACGGCCAGCTTCCTCACGAAACATTTACTGATTGATTGGCGCTGGGGCGCAGCATGGTTTGCCCGCCACTTATTGGACTTTGATCTGGCCTCGAACAATGGTGGCTGGCAATGGGCCGCGGGGAGTGGGTGCGATGCAGCACCTTATTTCAGGGTATTCAACCCTTCTGAACAAGCACGAAAGTTCGATCCAAATAGTCTTTATATCCGCAAATGGGTACCCGAATGGGGCACTTCTCGCTATCCAGCTCCGATGGTGGAACATTCCTTTGCCCGGCAACGCGCACTCGACACCTACAGCGCTGCACTTAAGCCATAATCCGACTCCCTTATCCCCCATTTTGTGCGTTTTCTGATCAAATCAGACTTTTATTTGCCTATCTAGACCAAAGCATCTGAATGAATCCTGTTATATCCAATCATCTATTGATGATCCGGCCGGCCCAGTTTGGCTTCAACGAACAGACAAGCGCTACGAATGCATTTCAGAAGAAATTATCCCCTCATTCATTTCAAACCGACATAAATCCCCCTTTTTTAAATCCAGAAGAAGTCCTGAGGAACCCATTAACCAACCATGACCAAATTGCACAGCGCGCAATGCTTGAATTCGACCAAAGTGTGGCGCGCATACAATCCGCAGGCGTTCAAGTAACTGTTTGGTACGACAGTCCACATCCACCTAAACCCGATGCTGTTTTTCTGAACAATTGGTTCAGTACGCATCTGGGTGGCCAATACATTTTGTATCCGATGATGGCCGAAAACCGCCGAGCTGAAATCGACCCCACCCATGTGGCTGCTTTGGAATCAATGGGATTCAATATGGGTTTGGATTTACGATCCCAGGTTGAAGCCAATCAGTTCCTGGAAGGCACAGGCAGCCTGGTTTTTGATCACCAACACCATGTGGTTTTTGCCACAGATTCGCCGCGCACCCACCGCAACACAGCCGAATTGGTGGCGAAGCACCTCGATTATGATTTGATATTTATGTTGACCAACGACAAATTTGGGGATCCCCCATACCACACCAATGTGGTATTGTCTGTGGGGCCCACCCTTGCCATTGCGTGCCTTGATGTAATCGAGCAAACTGGGGTTTCTACAATCAGAAACCAACTCATGCGCCACAACAGAACACTCATAGAAATAAATGAGGATCAAATGGGATCGTTTTGCGCCAATGTCTTGGAGGTGCAAAACACAGACGGAGGGCAACATTTGGTGGTTTCGCGGACGGCTTGGAATGCATTCACCGAACAGCAGCGCCAACTGATTTCTGGACTCTTGAAGCCCATTATTCTCGACATTCCCCTCATCGAACGCATGGGTGGCGGCTCTGCCCGCTGCATGCTTGCCGAAGTATTTGGGACATAGTCGACTCATGCCTGGCCATTATTCAACTCCGCCATATACACGAACCTAAAATAGCTCCTTTCCGATATGCTTGTAAGCCCGGGGTCGATGATCCCCATCCGATCGTAGTTCCGATGTTGAAGCGGTAAACGCGCGCAAAGAATGATGGGCGATCAAAAGAAGTGCCGAATGTCGGGCGTATTCAGTTCATATTTTGCGCAAACATGGAAAAAAGTTCGAAACCGTATCCGAAGCCGAAATAGGTCATGACCAATAAACGTAGGGTCTCCCACAGTGGACCAATCTACCGAAAACCGCATCTTCCCGAAAAGGAATGTCGTGTGTGCGGAAGACCGTTTAGCTGGCGCAAAAAGTGGATGCGGTGCTGGGATGAGGTAACCCACTGCAGTGATGCGTGTAGGAAGCGATCGAAGCCTCATTAGGGCACATAACATACTCCTACCGCGCACCACCTGATGCCTTTGCTGGGGATGAAGAACGGAACTTCCAAGCAAACAAACCCCACTACCGAACAACATCACTGCGTCGTGGCTGCTCTGGTGCACTATTTCGCCAAGGCCATGGGGCATTTGCTTTATAACCCCACAATTTCATCATATGCTTGTACATCGAGGTATTATCCTGGATGCCCGTGAATGCATGTGCACCAGGTCCATATGCAAAAACGGGAACCATCACCCCCGTATGCTTTTTGGTGGTGAAAGCACCCTCGATCCGACCCGAGGCCATATCACCCCCATTAATGGCAAACCCACCAGTTTCATGGTCGGCCGTCACAACCACTAATGTTTGTCCATCGCGCTGAGCAAAGTCGAGTGCTGCCCCAATGGCCCGATCAAAATCGAGCATCTCTTGGACAATATAATCGGCATCATTAGCATGACCACCCCAATCAATTTGGGATCCTTCAACCATCAAAAAGAAACCCTTAGCAGTATCATTCAGATGATCTATTGCCAAGCGGGTTGCGTTGGGCAAAAAATCACCCCGACCCTCGCTCATTTTGGGTGCATCTTTGTCCCATAATAGTGCCGCCAAACGATTTCCTTTTGGGATTTGGGTGAGGGTGATTGAATCGAATACCGTATAAAAACCCCGTTCGCGCATATTGGCTGTGAGTGCCCGTCCATCTTTTCGTTGTTCGAAATATTTTTTTCCCGCCCCAATCAACAAGTCAACCCTACTCCCTGTAATTTGACGTGCAATTTCCTCATGCATCTCACGGTCCGGTACATGAGCCACAAATGATGCAGGGGTGGCGTGTGTGATTGAAGAAGTGGCTACCAATCCAGTCTTTTTGCCCATGCGCGCAGCTGTTTCCAAAATGGTTTCGCAGGCCATGGTATCGGAATCCACGCCAATGGCTCCATTGAAAGCCTTTTTACCAATGCTGAAGGCGGTAGCGCCAGCTCCAGAATCGGTGATGAAGTCATCGAAGGCGTAGGTCTTACTAAATCCCAAATGCCGAAATCGTTCGAGGTTCAACTCTTGTCGGCCCGCTACCATGCCTGCATAGATTTGGCTGGCACCCATTCCATCGCCAATCATCAGTATGATATTTCTGGGCTGCGTCAGTGTAGCGGATTCGGCCAATTGACGCGCTCTAAAGAAGGGTGATGTTTTTTTATTGCCCGGTGCGGGTTGCCCTTTCGCACTACCCAAGCACATGATCGATGCTACAATCAATGGAGCAAAGAAAGAAATACGGGCTGATCGTTCAATGGTCTTTTTCATATAGCAAATCTACGGGATGCACATTCAGAAGCGTAAATTATTGATGAAACTTATTGCCCAGGTTTAATTATTTTAAGGCAATCATCCTATAGTCCCGCCTGTCGCAGCATCATGGCCTGTAAGGAGGCCACAGTGATGGCATCGGTAATCTCCCCCGACTTTACTCTTTGCCAAGCCTCCGATAAGGGTAACTTGAGGTATTTCAACTGTTCCGTCTCCTCGGGTTCCGCTTCAAATTGTTGGAGCTCGGTGGCCAAATATACCTGGCAAAATTCATTAGTAACACTATTGGAAAGATGCATTTGAAGCAACAACTCCCATTGACCAGCTTTTAAACCTGTCTCTTCCAGCAATTCCCTTTGAGCAGAAGTTAAGGGGTCAACATCGTGATGTCCTCCTCCTTCTGGAATCTCCCATGAATAGCGATCGATGGTGTACCGGTATTGACCAACCAAACTGATCCAACCATCGTCATCGAGTGCCACAATTCCAATGGCCATGTTTTTGAAATGTACCTTCCCATAAATACCTGGATTTCCTGCTGGATTCAGCACTTGAAATTCCGTTAAGGTAATCCACGGATTATCATATACTTTAGAGGAAGAAAGGGTTCTCCATGGGTTAGTCGACTCTACAGGAAGGCGCTGCAACTCATCGTGATTCATCAGGACTTTTCTAATCTGGTCTGTTCTGAGCGCAAGATATTTTTTTTTGAGGTTGATTGAACTTTTCATTCACTCAATAGTTTAAAGTGACATAAAAAAAACACTTATGAAAAAAACACTTATGATTGCAGTCGCAGCTGGTCTGATCACCTTCTCCTGCGGCAACAGTGGCCAAGAGGCCGAAAACGTGGATGTAGCAGCTGCAGCGGAAGTTGTGGGTGCGCAAGAATTTTCGCTCACTTCTGGTGAATTAAAGTGGACTGGTAAAAAAGTTACTGGAGAGCATTTCGGCACTGTGGCGATCACCGAAGGCACGCTTCAAGCTGATGCCGGCGCATTAAAAGGTGGTAGTTTCACCATGGATATGAGCAGCATCAAAGTGGAAGATCTTACCGATGCCAAGCAAAATGGCGATTTGGTTGGTCACTTGAAATCCCCTGATTTCTTTGCAGTTGACAGCCATAAAGTAGCCAATTTTGTCATTACCTCAGTTGAAGCGCTACCAGCTGCCGATGCAGAGGGCAACACCCACAGCATTTCGGGCAACCTGACCATCAAAGGCATTACCAATGGAATTAAATTTCCGGCCATGGTACAAATGGACGCAGCATCCGTGAAAGCAAACGCAAAGTTTGATATTGATCGCACACTCTGGAATATTCGTTATGGTTCAGGCAAGTTCTTCAAAGGACTGGGCGACAATATGATCAACGACAACATCACACTTAATATCAATTTGCAGGCTACTGCAAAGTGAGCATTCCGGTCAATGAACCGAAACTTTACCATTTTAGTATTGAAAATACCGACCACTGGGTCGGTATTTTTTTTTTTGACATGAACAGTACTTTTTTTTTGAAAGATGTTGTTGTTCCTGCTGTAACCCAATGATAACGTCACTACTCCTCAGCGCCCACCAATATGCGGTGCCATCCACTTGGCAACATATTTTCCTAAAATATCAGCTTCAAAATTAACTTGTGCGCCCGACTTCCAGAATTGAACGTTGGTATGTGCCCAAGTATAGGGAATGATGGCCACAGCGAACGACCCCGCAGTGAGGGAGGCAACCGTTAAAGAAATACCATCCAAACAAACCGAACCCTTTTCCACGATCAAATGAGCGTAGGACTCAGGAAGAGCAAATTCAATCCACCAACTTCCATTACGCTCAGAAACGGATTCGCAATAGAGGAGCTGGTCGACATGACCCTGAACAATATGCCCATCCAATCGCCCACATGCTGGTACGCATCGTTCAAGATTCACTATGGTGCGCTCATTCCATAACCCAAGATTGGTGCGTTGAATCGTTTCTTCAACGGCCGTTACCCTGTGCATCCCATGAACCACCTCCACCACGGTGAGGCATACACCATTGTGCGCCAAACTTTGATCAATCTTTAGCGATTCACTTAAATCAGACCGAATCCACAAATCAATATTCGTGCCCAGGATCTGGCGCGATACCACCTCACCCATCGTCTCAATGATGCCTGTAAACATACCTGAATGACTTATCTATAAATACCAACTACTCCATCTCGGTCGACCGACTCGATGCCCGCAAAAACCCTGAAATTAATCCTGATCCTGTAGTAATAGGTCCCTTCTTCAACAGGCACCCCTTGCATATTGGTGCCATCCCAATCGATCGAAGGTACAATACTTCGGTATACAACCTGGCCCCAACGGTTATAGACATACAAATCAATAGATTGCACAAATCGCCAACCGGGTAACGGACGAAAAACATCATTAACTCCATCGGCATTTGGCGAAAAAACATTCGGCAATTCATATTCCAAACAATTCTCGGCACATACCTCGTTTACAAACCCACTTTCATTTCCTCCACTGTCCACCGCCGTTATTCGGTAACAGCCCGCTACCGACGACGACAATCCACCATGCAACCAAGCCGGTAATGAGTCCGCAGGAACCGATGTCAAAGGTGTAAAAGGTGAGCCCTCTCCTGCGCTGTAGTATATTCTCCATTCCAATAAATCAGCAGCGCATTCAGGTTTCTGTTGCCATGTTAATAGGTTCTGGAACCGATCGCAATCAGTCGTTATGGTGAGGGTAGGCGGACAAGGAGGCACTGAGTCGCGTGGGGTTCCACACACCCGCTGGGCATCGTTGTATAAAAGCTCAGGCATGCCTAGAGCACGATAACCGCCGCGACTCATCACATAATAGCAATAGCTGCGACCATTCACCAAAGCAGTATCAATCCATTCCGGGCGGGGGGTAACGCCAATTAATTGTCGGACACCCGCAAGCCCCTCGCGATAAACATAAAAAGAATCATTTTGCCAGGGCGTATCCCAAGTCCAGGTCAATCGAAGCCGCGCATCGAGCGCTTGTACTTGCAGAAAGACAGAAGAAGCGGAAGTATTCCCTCCAACCAGTCCGAATGCAGGACCCGAATACAGATTTATCCGGTAAAAATGCGGTCCTTGGACGGTATTGATCAGCGTATCGATATGGGATGTATCGGCCATCAAGGATGAAAAATCAGGCCATGTTCTGATGAAAACTGTCGAAGAAGCTTGAAAATCTGGCCTCAAGGACCGAACCAACTCGATACGATAAGGCGGAGGAAACAATGCCTGGTCCAATTCGGATGGCCCAAGCCATGCCAAAGAAACAGATCCATTCAAAGGATCAGTTGTACGAATACTGACGCGCGTGAAAGCGGGTAGACTCAGCGGAACCCGTGCGCAAGCCTCCTCAGAAGTAATACTTTCTGATCCCCCGAGTGGATTGAGGGCATTCTCACTAAAAAATGCCGTGATTCGGTAGCAAAATTCCTCACCCGGCGGCAAACCACGCCCGCCGTTATCATCCACATAGACTGTAGCATTTCGCCCCATCAGTGTATCAATCAGAGCGTAGCCCGTGGAGGCTGGAACCCCTGTTTCGCAATATCCAGGAGTGAACGGACCAGGGCCTTGTTTGCGATACACGCGGTATCCTAGGGCCGAGGTGCAAGCATGGGGATTGAAATTGACCCTAATGGCTGCGGGCTGTGGCGTGGCAACAACACCCGTGACCGCCGGTGCGATGACGCGAATATTCCACACGCCATAGGCTGTAAGGGGTGGACTACCATTATCGATGGCTTTGAAAACCACCCGATAAGGCGCCACACGAATGTGGCTGCAAGTGGTGTTCCAATTAAAAGGCGATGACAATGGACCAACGCCTGTTACGTCGGTGAACGTAGCGGGGGATTGACTCACGGCACCACGTGGCGGAGCAAAGGGCATGCCGGCCGCGCTCAAACTAATGACCTGGCCATCACTATCGGTGGCCGTAATGGAACGCATCAGCGGACTACCCGCTACCACGCAGGTATCGGGAGGTACTTGCAAATTGGGGGGGCGATTGCTACAAGCTGCTACTGTAACTTGAAAGTCGCGAAGGATCGATGAAATATTGACCCCATTGCGCCACTCCCTGATCAACATGGCATAGTTAAATTCACCGGCCTGCTGGGGCGTATTCCAAATAAAATCACCATAAATGCCATCCACATAGAGCTGATTTTGCGGTGCCGGATAATAAAAACCAGGCACAGGAAGGCCGTTGTCGCCCCTGCATGGCGTTATTTCATAAGACAGCGAGTCGCCATCGGGGTCAACTGCCCCCGGGTTATGAACAAACAACCGATTGATGCAGGCATAGTCGATGGGCGGAAAATTCAATACAGGAGAGCTGTTTACACCCAAAAACGGACTAATAGTGATCTGGGTTTGGATGTAGAACATCAGATTCACTGAATTGGGGATATTCACGACATTGGCCACCCGGTTTGGGTCGGCCACTGAGATGGTGTAGGTTGATGGCCCTGGAAAAGTGTGGGTAGTGACATAAATATTGCGCACGATATCCGCACCTACGAAAACCCTACTCAGGCGGGGTACAGTATCGATAAAAACAGGATTGCCATAATTAAACGACACAGGCAAATCGGGTCGGTCCGCTGCATTCTGGTCTTTGGTGTAGGTCGTGACCGTAATTTCGAAGGTGAGTCCCGACAACTGCCGAAATGTAATTTCGCCCCCCCTGTTGTGCGTAGCCTCTGCAGTCATGCTCCAAAAGGGCAGGACCAAGGCCAAAATCCGAATAATGAAATTCGGGTTGCCGATTGGCCTTAATGAAAACTGAACCAAATTCAGGGAGCGCAAGGGCATAAATCAAAACGAATAAAATCCCTTCTCCGTATCCAGGCCTCAAAAAATTAGACCTACGGATAAGGTAAAAATGATTAATCTCCAGGCCCCAATAGGGCACCGAAATATTCACGATTAAGACGGGCTATATGGGTTACACTGATACCCTTTGGACATTCAGCTTCGCACGCCCCGGTGTTTGTACAGGCACCAAAACCCAGCTCATCCATGGTCGATACCATTTTCTGTACACGCTCGCGTCGCTCCGGCTGACCTTGTGGCAGCAGCGCATATTGCGATACCTTCGCCGATACAAACAACATGGCTGAAGCATTCTTGCAGGCTGCAACGCAAGCACCGCATCCGATGCATGCCGCAGCATTAAACGCCTCATCTGCATGCGTTTTCGCGATAGGCACAGCATTGCCATCAGGTGCATTTCCTGTGTTCACCGATACATATCCACCTGCCTGCATGATTGTATCAAACACGGAGCGGTCAACGACCAAATCCCGGATAACAGGAAAAGGTGCTGCACGCCAAGGCTCAATGGTGATGGTTTCCCCATCATGAAAATGCCTCATGTGGAGTTGACAAGTGGTTGTACCCGACTGGGTGCCATGCGCACGTCCGTTGATGTACATGCTGCAAGAGCCACAGATTCCCTCGCGACAATCATGATCGAAAGCCACAGGGGATTCTCCCTTGCCCACCAACTGCTCATTCAACAAATCCATCATTTCAAGGAAGGAGGCATGTACAGGAACCTGATTCAATGAATAGGTTTGGAATTTACCCTTATCGGTCGGGCCGCTCTGACGCCAAACCTTAAGCGTTAAGGCAATCGTTTCTTTTCCCATCACTTATAACTTCTTTGAGTAGGTTTAACAATTTCAAAGTTCAAAGGTTCTTTGTGCAACTCCGGTGCCACGTTATCTCCTTGGTAAGCCCAAGCTGCCACATAATTCCCATTCTGGTCGTCGCGGAGGGCTTCGCCTTCTGGTGTTTGGCTTTCCACACGGAAATGCCCACCACAAGACTCGCTGCGGTCTAAGGCATCTCGAATCATCAGCGCACCGAGCTCAATAAAGTCTGCCACCCGCATGGCCTTATCCAACTCAGGATTAAACTCGTTCACACTTCCTCCAACCTGAAGATCCGTCCAGAAAGAATTTTTCAATTCTTCAATCATACCTAATGCCTTCTTCAAACCTTCTTCAGAACGCGCCATGCCACAATATTCCCACATAATTTTCCCGAGATTTCTGTGTAACCGCTCAGGTGATTGGCTACCTTTAATTGAAAGGAACTGATGATATAATTCAGATGCCCTCGCTTCTGCAGCAGCAAAAGCCTCGTGGTTGATGGGTATTGAAGGGGTATGAATTTCATCGGCCAAATAGTTACCTATGGTGTAAGGCAACACAAAATAGCCATCTGCGAGTCCTTGCATGAGTGCAGAAGCCCCTAGGCGATTGGCTCCGTGATCGCTAAAATTGGCTTCACCAATCGCATACAAACCCGGAACTGTGGTCATCAAATCATAATCCACCCATAAACCGCCCATGGTGTAATGCACAGCGGGGTAAATCTTCATGGGAACTTCATACGGATTATCCCCTGTTATTTTTTCATACATTTCAAAGAGGTTGCCATAACGTGCACTGATCACGTCTTTACCCAACCGCTGGATGGCATCTCTAAAATCCAGAAAAACTGCCAAACCAGTAGGATTAACCCCTCTCCCGTCATCACAAGCTTCTTTGGCGGCGCGACTGGCCACATCGCGCGGAACCAGGTTTCCAAATGCCGGATATTTTCTTTCGAGGAAATAATCGCGGTCCTCTTCCTTTAATTGCGCAGCTGTGCGCTTCCCTTCTCGTATGGCTTGGGCGTCCTCTTGTCGCAACGGAACCCAAACCCTTCCATCATTACGCAGCGACTCCGACATGAGGGTGAGCTTGGACTGATATTCACCTGATTGAGGCAAACAAGTGGGGTGAATCTGGGTAAAGCACGGATTGCCAAAAAACGCTCCCTTCTTATGGGCCTTCCAGGCTGCTGTTACATTTGAGCCCATGGCGTTGGTCGACAAATAAAACACATTGCCATAGCCCCCACTCGCTAATACAACAGCATGTGCACCATGTCGTTCTAATTTGCCGGTCACCAAATCCCGCGCTATAATGCCCCGAGCCTTGCCGTCGATCACGACCACATCCACCATCTCGTGCCGTGCAAACATCTGAACTTGCTTTCTGGCAACCTGACGATTGAGGGCGGAGTAGGCCCCCAATAACAACTGTTGTCCGGTCTGACCCCTCGCGTAAAAGGTTCGCGACACTTGCGTACCACCAAATGAACGGTTATCGAGCAGCCCACCATATTCACGGGCAAAAGGAACCCCTTGTGCCACACACTGATCAATAATGCTTGCCGAAACTTCTGCTAAACGGTAGACATTGGCCTCTCTTGCCCGATAATCGCCCCCCTTGATCGTATCATAAAACAAGCGATACACACTATCGCCATCATTTTGATAGTTCTTGGCTGCGTTTATGCCTCCCTGTGCAGCGATGGAATGGGCCCGTCTGGGACTGTCCTGAAAGCAAAATGCCTTCACCTTATATCCCAATTCAGCCAAAGAAGCAGCCGCAGAAGCACCCGCCAGGCCAGTTCCGACAACAATGACCTCTAGCTTTCTTTTGTTGGCCGGACTAACCAATCGAACTGTCGAACGGTAGCGGGTCCATTTTTCCGGCAAAGCGCCGTCGGGTATTTTAGCGTTTAGTATCATGAATCAACCATTAAAAACTCAAACCGAAATACATCATCACAGGAATTAGGGCGAACAAAGCCGGTACAATCCAGGCAAATGCGACACCAACATTTCTTATGATTTGGCTGTAGCTCGAATAGCCCAATCCCAGAGTCTGGAAAGCGCTTCTGAAGCCGTGATGCAAGTGAACGCCGACCGCCAATAATCCTGCCAAGTAAATTCCAACATACCAGGCCTCAGAATAAGCCAATCGTACCACTTCATAAGCATTGACCACAACTTCGCTGCCGCCACCGGGAAGGGGAAGGGTGGTGTAAGCTGGACTTTCAAACTTTAATTGATACCAAAATCCTTTAAGATGAACGATTAAAAAAACCAGCACTAGAGTGCCCAATATGCCCATATTCCTTGAGTTCCATGACGATTGGGCCTGAGCGGCTTTACCTGCATAAGCGATTGGACGAGCAGCAGCGTTGGTTCGGCTGAGCCAAATGCTGTAGAGCACATGAAGGATGATAAAGGTGAAATTCAGCTTGGACACCGTTTGAATGAGCACGCTATGAGACATGAAATGGCTGTAGCGATTAAATGCCTCCCCCCCATCCCCTGCCAAAAGCTGAAGATTTCCAGCAAGATGAACCACCAGGAATAAAATCAGAAACAAGCCAGTGAGCGACATCATGAGTTTGCGACCCAATGAGGATCGCAACAGTACAGATAGTTTATTCATAGGAAAAATCAATCACAGAGCACAAAAATACGACTGAAACAGTCTAGAAACAACAGAAAACCCCAAGCAAATACTTGGGGTTTTCTACATGGATGGTGTTAAACCAGATGATTCTTACATCATTCCGCCCATGCCGCCGCCTGGCATTGCGGGTGCTGCATCTTTCTCAGGATCTTCAGAAACCACACAAGCGGTGGTGAGCAACATACCTGCAATGCTGGCCGCATTCTCAAGCGCTACACGCGACACTTTGGTCGGATCAATGATGCCCGCAACCAAAAGATTTTGGAATTTGTTGAGGCGTGCATTATACCCATAATTACCAGCACCTTCTTTCACCTTCTGAACGATAATCGACCCATCGACGCCACCATTTTCAGCGATCTGACGAAGAGGCTCTTCCAAAGCACGCTTCACAATGTTTACACCAGTGCGCTCGTCCTCATTTTCAACGCTCACCCGATCCAATGCTTTGATGGCACGAATGAAAGCTACACCACCACCCGGCACAACACCTTCTTCAACCGCAGCCCTCGTGGCATGAAGGGCATCATCAATGCGGTCTTTCTTTTCCTTCATTTCAACCTCAGTGGCCGCACCTACATACAATACAGCCACGCCACCAGCCAATTTCGCCAAGCGTTCCTGCAATTTCTCGCGATCATAATCGCTCGTAGTGGTTTCGATTTGCGCTTTAATCTGGTTCACACGGGCCTTGATATCATCTGAATTGCCTGCACCATTAACAATGGTTGTGTTGTCTTTATCGATGCTTACTTTCTCAGCACGACCCAAGTAGGTAAGGTCGGCGTTCTCCAGTTTATAGCCACGCTCCTCACTGATCACCGTTCCACCTGTCAGTACGGCGATATCCTCAAGCATGGCCTTGCGGCGATCCCCAAAACCTGGGGCCTTCACAGCAGCAATTTTTAGTGAGCCACGGATTTTATTCACCACCAAAGTAGCCAATGCCTCTCCATCGATATCTTCAGCAATGATCAGTAGAGGACGACCGGTTTGTACCACCTTCTCCAAAACAGGAAGGAGTTCTTTCATGGCCGAAACCTTCTTATCATAAATGAGAATGTAAGGATTCTCCAACTCGGCCTCCATTTTATCGGCATTGGTCACGAAATAAGGCGACACATATCCGCGGTCGAACTGCATGCCTTCCACCACATCGACGTAGGTCTCAGTTGATTTGGCTTCTTCAACGGTGATGACCCCTTCCTTGGTTACCCTGCGCATGGCGTCAGCGATAAGCTTACCAATGACAGCATCATTGTTGGCAGAAATGCTGGCAATCTGCTCGATTTTGCCAAAATCGTCACCCACTTCCATGCTGAGTGAACGAAGTGATTTCACCGAAGCGGCAACTGCTTTGTCAATCCCACGCTTCAGGTCCATAGGGTTAGCACCAGCTGCAACATTCTTCAAACCTGATTTAACAATCGCCTGCGCCAGAACGGTGGCCGTTGTGGTTCCATCACCAGCTTGATCAGCTGTTTTAGACGCCACTTCTTTCACCAACTGAGCCCCCATATTTTCAACAGGGTCTTTCAATTCTATTTCACGGGCCACAGTCACACCGTCCTTAGTCACGGTTGGAGCCCCAAATTTTTTATCGATGACCACATTTCTCCCCTTTGGTCCAAGGGTCACTTTCACTGCGTCGGCCAATGCATCTACACCACGCTTGAGCGCATCGCGCGCTTCGGTATCAAAATGAATGTTTTTGGTTGCCATAATATTATTTTTTAAGTGTTTTAAAGATGTTAATTAGTCAATAATCGCCAAAATGTCCGATTCCCTCATGATGAGGTAGTCGATGCCCTCGATGTTAATTTCAGTACCGGAATACTTACCATACAGAACGGTTTGTCCAGCCTTAACCGTCATTGGTTCATCCTTCTTGCCATTCCCAACAGCGATTACTGTACCTTTTTGTGGCTTTTCCTTGGCGGTGTCGGGAATGATGATACCCCCAGCGGTTTTTTCTTCTGCAGCAGTGGCCTGAACGAGCACACGATCTGCAATGGGCTTGATTTTTACTGACATAATTTTTGGTTTTTAAGGTTTTTAAGTTTGATGATCGCCATGAGACAGCAATTGTGCCAAAATGAAAATTCAGTTCATGTAACAGAAAAATTGCTTAAAAATCGATCTGCAATCTGACAAACTGTCAATTCTGTCTGACAAACTGTTGTTTCCCTTTGATATTTTGTCAGTTACGACACCCAAATGATCTATTCTAAAGCGCAATAGCTCAGAACGACTCAGAAGCCACAGATCTGTAACACTACATAATTAATGTATTTTTGACAATAGCCAAGAGTTGATCAACAAAAAAGGCCCCCGGATGGAGGCCAATTCATTCAGAAATTACAAAATTGTCTTCACCAACCATGGGTTGCGAAGAAGCACACAAATTATGGCGCAGGGGACGCTGGCGTTGAACCCTGACCCTGAGCATCCGGAGCTGAACCGCCTGTTGCTGTCGGAGCCTGAGCACCTGCTGATGCAGGCGCGGGAGCCCCGGGTGCAGGCACATCTACCGAAACCGACTCAGCTTTGTCACGCAATTGGGTAGCGTCCTGCAACTCACCACCCCGATCGATCCATAGATTAATCATGAGGGTAAATACCAACAAGGCCAGACTTAACATCCAGGTTGACTTCTCCACAACATCGGTCGTTTTCTTCACGCCCATGAGTTGACTGCTCCCAGCAAAATTGGCACTAATTCCACCACCTTTCGGCTTTTGAATCAACACAATTAAAATGAGGAGCACACAAATTAAAATAATCAATATGGTGAATAAGGTATACATAAAACAAATTTCAGTCGGATGGTTTAACTCTTCGCTTTTTTGAATTCAGCTATTCGGGCTGCAAATATCGGTAATTTTTCTGGATTCATCAAAATGAGTTGCTCGTAGATGGCGATGGCATGGTCCCACTCTTGTTGCCTAGCAAAAACCTCCGCCAGGGTTGCACTCGCTGGCAATTGTTCATCGTCGATACTGGCCTGTGCCAACATTCTAATGGCATGCATGGCATCAGCAGTCAACGGATCCGACTGCTCATCACCTACCTTTACCCTCAGGGAATCTATCCCCTGAGTGATAATGGGTACTGCCGGCGCATTCAATATATCCGAAGATGCCGCCCATTGCAGTTCACGTTCAAAATCTTGATCATTTTCAGTCAAATGGGGATGAGTACCTGGCGGCGAATCCCCATGGCTCGTTGGTGAAGCAGCCTGTGGTCCTTGGGATTGTGGTGCGGTTGGGTGGGCATAAAAACGAAACCAATCGAATATATCGTGGGCTTGATCAATAAATTCATCAGTAGGCACTGCTTCCTTCGCCGGTATTGAAAACTCATGCGCTTTCTCATCTATTCCAGCGTCTCGCGCTTCAATTGACTGGGATTCAGCAACCCGATACTCCTCTGCA
>Ga0214923_10000342_pt1 | contig 71992 bp, 68 predicted proteins | sample LL1510_MetaG_FD_177993 | JGI IMG/M metagenome (GOLD analysis project Ga0214923, IMG submission 177993) | Freshwater microbial communities from Lake Lanier, Atlanta, Georgia, United States - LL-1510 | ecosystem: Environmental > Aquatic > Freshwater > Lake | place: USA: Georgia | collected...
ACCCCCGTGCAGATCAGCAGCGCAACATAGGCCAAACCCTTGGCAGCAGGGGCTCCGGTTTGGAGCGCCATGAAGCTGCAAGAGCCTGAACACGCTGCTGTGGGAAAGCTGAACGCCCACCACGACATGTTGAAGTTTGAGCGGGTCAAGGACCTGCTCAAACTCAGCAAAATCGCCGCGATGAAAAGCATCAACACAAACAAGCTGACGGCGAACACGTCGAGTTGTCCGCTCATTGTGACGTAGGCCACCATCCCGAGGGCGGGAGGCGGCAGTAAAATCAGCAGGGACGGTTGAGCGGCCGGCGGCAGCGGGCCTATAAATATAAGTCGGGCAAGAAGAATCGGCATCAAAAAAATCCATAACAAGAGGCCGATACAGAGAAAAAACCAGGCTGCGGCCACATAACCAAGTTGAGGGCCGCTCAAGGGCACGAGGATGCCGCCCACGCAAGGAATAAACCATGCTGGGGTAATGGATTCCGGTTCAATTTTTTCTCCAACAAGCCAGCGTCGAAACATGGTGGTGAGTACGAGAAGCTGCAGGGGCATACCGACGAGCAGTAAGCCTTCAGCCAACATCGGATGATGATGGACAAAAGCGACCGCGAGCACTTCCATGGAAATCGGTACTGCACCGACAAAAGCGATCTGGGTGGGATGGCGAAACTCGGCAAGAAAGCTTTCGTGATGCCTGAAGATTTTGCGCAAGTAGCCAAACAGCAAGACCGAAAAAACCAAGAGGGCAAACCAGGCCATACCATAGCCCGCATGGGGCGTCAGGCCCGTGAGGGCTTCTGCGCGCTGCCAGGCAATTGACAGTCCGCCGAGGCCCATGACCATGGCAAACCAGGCCGCCGGGATATTCAAAGGAAGGGAAAGTGAAGTCATGATTGTTGATCGCTTGATCAATTAGTTCTATAGTCCCAGGAATGAGGCCTTGTCGTGCCCGGTTTTATCCGGACCATCCGGGGTGTGGGCTTGCAGGTCAAAAACAGTGGTCCTAGCGTTATGCGTCTTTCTTCGCGCTATTTTAGTGAGGCTTTTATGGCAATCGTGGATTTGAATCATTATTTCGTTCGTGCCAACGATTTGGAACTCACGCGCAGCTTTTACATGGAAGTGCTGGGGCTTGAAGAAATGCCAAGACCTAATTTTCCGTTTCCGGGCTATTGGCTCGGCACGGGCGGTAAAATCCAGGTTCATATGGGGCCGCACGACATTCCGAACCGTGAGACCTATTATCTGGGTACATCGGCAGATGCAGCCTGCGATCAGAGTGGTGTCGTTGACCATATCGCCTTTCTCGCCGACGATCCGTCGGCCTTCATCGATCGATTTAAGGCGCGAGGCATCGAGTTCCGGCCCCGCCATCTTCCCGAGTCAAATCTGTACCAACTTTTTGTCCGTGATCCAAACGGCTTGATGATTGAGTTGAATTTTTTTGGCATCAGCAACGCGCCTGACTGGGGTGGCGAGGACTACGCCGCGATGCAACGCGTGGAGCAGCATTGATGAATGCACCGCGCGCCGAAGGTCTGGATGCCAGCGTAGCAAGGGCCAAGGTATCTGCTGCTGGTCGTGCCCGCGATTTTTCGCACTGCGGCCTGCAAGAAGCACTTGACAGCGCCAGGGCACTCGTCCCGCGCTTACGCGAGAGGGCAAAAGCGACCGAGCAGGCTCGAAGGATGTTGCCCGAAACCATTGACGATTTGAATGCCAGCGGTCTGTTGCGTTTTGTCCAGCCCAGGCGATGGGGGGGGATGGAATTGCCCTTCGAGAGTCTGGTGCGCATTCCTGCCGAACTGGCCAGGGGCTGCACCTCAACAGCCTGGTGTGTGGGAAATTGGGCGATCCATCACTGGATGCTTGCACTTTATGAGGAGCGGGCACAGTCAGAAATCTGGGATCAGGATCCCGATGCATTGATCGCCTCAGGCATCGCCTACCCGCAAGGCAGTGCGCAGCGCGTCGAAGGTGGTTATCAGCTATCAGGACGCTGGAGTTTTTCTAGTGGCGTTGATCCAAGCCCCTGGAATATGCTTGCGGCCTTGTTGCGCGACGGGGATCAGGTTGTAGATTATCTGATGTGCCTGGTCCCGCGGGCTGACTACGAGATCATCGACGACTGGCATGTGCTGGGTATGTCTGGCACCGGTTCAAAGTCGGTCAAGGCCCAGCAGGTTTTCGTACCAGCTCATCGGGCGCTGTCCATGCTCAGGGCTCGAGGCGGGCGCGAGTTCCCCGGGGCAGCGCTTCATGACAATCCATTGTTTAGTATCGGACTTTCCACCATGGGCACCCATTGCCTGGTCGGCGCGGCCATTGGCAATGCCCAGGCGGCGCTCGATCTAAGCATCGAATGGGTTGAACAGCGCAGCACCAGTTATCAAAGTCTCAAGATGCGCGATCTGCCCACCGTGCAGCAGCGCTTGGCAGCTGCAGGGGCGCGTATCGATGCGGCGCGCGCCTTGGCGCTTGAGGATTGCGCAGTCGCGCAGCGGATGGCCGCCGATGATCAGGTTCCGACTTTGATCGAAAAACTAAGGCCCAAACGAAACGTTGCTTTCGCGGTCCAGCTTTGTACCGAAGCTGTCGACAGCTTGCACAGCCTAGCCGGTGCGAATGGTATTTATGACCAGTATCCCATGCAGCGCATGTTTCGAGATGCCCATGCGCTGATGGGTCATTTCGGCTTTAACTGGGACGCGCAGTCAATGCCCTGGGGCGCTGTTGCTGTGGGTGCCGACTATAAGCCGCCCGCGACTTTGTAGGCGATTTATCAGACTGGGGGGGCGATCAAGCTATCAGTCCGGGCGAGTTATCAGACGCCGAGGTAGTAGCTTTTGACGAGTTCGTTTTCTTTGAGCGTTGCCACATCGCCATGAAAAACAATCTCACCGTGCACAATAATATAACCATAATCGGCGATCCGCATCGCTTGATTGAAGTTCTGCTCAGCCATTAACACGGTGAGTTGGTATTGCTCTTTGAGTTCTTTAAGTTTGGTGATGGTTTGGGAAACCAGCAGCGGTGACAGACCCACAGAGGGCTCATCAACCAGCAGCAAGCGTGGCGAGGACATGATGGCGCGAGCGATCGCCAACATTTGTTGTTGTCCACCCGACATCGAACCTGCGAGTTGGTTTTTGCGTTCCGCGAGCACGGGAAAGGCTTCGAGGCAAAAGGCAAGATTATGCTGAATGTTGTTGCGTGCCGAGGGACGAAATGCCCCCAGTAAAAGATTTTCCTGCACGGTCAACTTAGGGAAAAGCCGCCGTCCTTCGGGCACAAGCGCAACACCCAGGTTAACAATTGCCTCGGTACTGAGTTGGGCGAGGTCGTGACGCTGCCCATCAATTTCAAGAACGATTTGTCCAGCACTTGGACGGACCATGCCCATCAAACACTTCATCAGGGTGCTTTTGCCGTTGCCATTGGTACCCAGTAGGGCAACGGTTTGGCCTTGCTCGAGCGACAACGAAACCCCTTGCAGGGCTTTGACAGCGCCATAACCGGCATGCACTGACGCCACCTGTAGCCTAATCGCCAAGATAAGCCCTTTGCACATAGGGGTCAGCCACAACCTCGGCGGGCGTGCCCTCGCAGATGATCTGACCGGCATCAAGACAGACCACCCGCTCAGAAAAGGACATCACCGCCTGCATGATATGTTCGATCATGATGATCGTGATACCTTTTTGATTCAAGGTGTGCAAGATGGCGAGGACTTCGTCGATCTCGGTGCCAGCCAGACCTGCCATCGCCTCATCGGATATCAGCAATTGGGGGTCGGCTGCCATGGCGCGTGCAAGCTCCAGTTTTCTTAACTCAACCTGTGAGAGCTGGCTGCAACCCTGGTGCATCTTGACTGCCAGGCCCATACCGCTGAGGATCTCTTCGGCACGCCGGTTCGCTTCCTTACCGGTCAGACCACCGACGTAGGAAAGTGGGACGAGGAGATTTTCAAGCACGGTCATGCTGCGAAACGGCCGGGGAATCTGAAAGCTGCGTGCGATGCCAAGCCGCGTGCGCCGGTAGGCAGGCAGGTTTGCAATCGACTGGCCACGAAACAGGATCTGACCACTTTCATTGACCAGCGCGCCCGAAATGCAGTTGATGAGTGTGGTCTTGCCCGAACCATTTGGCCCGATCAGTCCGAGGCGCTCGCCCCGTTTGAGCTCGAGACTCACCCCGTTGAGCGCTGTGAAGCCGCCAAAATGTTTGGAGATCTGATTTACTTTGAGGAGGATTTCCATCGCTTCACCAAACCCACGATGCCCTCGGGCGCAGCCACCACAAAAACCACCAGCAATAATCCAACAACCAGAACGTTCAATTCGCTTGAAATCGTCACTGTCACGATCTGCTGCAGACTGGCAAGAATAATGGCGCCAATCACCGGACCAATCCAGTGTGACATCCCGCCGATGATCGGCATGGCCAGCGCAGAGACCGCGTATAAAAGGTTAAAGGTTGAAGCAGGTTCGATATAACTTAAATACATCGGCAAGGGGGCACCCGCTGCACCGAGCAGCGCACCGGACAGCGCACAAGCCAGCAGCTTGAGCTTAAGCGTGGGCACGCCCGAGCACTCCGCAGCCTCTTCAGAATCCCTTACCGCCCGAAGTCCACGCCCGATATGCGACTCCTGTACATAGCGGGCGGTGGCAACCGCGAGAATGGCCAGACCTGTCATCACCACCACCAGCATGCGCATATAGCTGGGAAAGAGCCCGCCCGATTCGGGGCGGGTAAGCTGCATACCGGTTGCACCGCCAAGAAAAGGCGTATTCATCACCAGCGTTTCAAAAATAAACACTAAAGCGACGGTTGCGATTGAAAAAAAGATACCTCGCAAACGGACGGTCAACAGACCGACCAAAAAGCCGATCAGCCCCGTGATGATGCCCGCCACAGCAATCTGCAAGAGAAGTGGTGCTGCGAAAGCCAGGTGCATCATCAAGGCGGCATAAGCGCCAGCACCGATAAACGCAGGCACACCGAAGTTCACATAACCGGCATAGCCTCCCAGAATATTCCAGGCGCTTGCCAGCACGATCGATTGCAAAACCACAAAGCCCGCAAAAAACAAGTAATTGTTTGCGCCCGAAAAGGCGAGAAAAACAGCGCCTATCGAGATCGCCGCGCAGCTTAGCCAAAATCGCATGAAATCGACTCAGCGCCCGAAAAGACCTTGCGGCCGAAAACCGAGCATGACCATCAACAGGCCAAAGGCAACTGCAGGCGCCCAGGATGCGCCTAAGAACATCAGCACGATCGACTCGGCAATCCCCAAAATCAAGCCCGCCGCCAGGGTGCCGCTCATCGATCCCAGGCCTGCGAGTACCACCACACAAAAGGTTCGACCGATATAAATCCGATCCATGGTGGGTTCAATGGGTGCAAGAATCAAAAGCACAGCGCCCGCCAGCGCGTTGACGCCAGTTGCGATCCCGAAGGCAAGCTGCTTAACCTTGACTGGATCAACACCCATCAATCGCAAGGCTCCCTCGTCCTGACCGACAGCCTTAATCGCCCGCCCATAAAAAGTCTTTGAGAGATAGAGCGATAGCGCCAGCGCCATGACCAAGGCGACCGAAAAAGCAGCAAGCAGGCGGTAAGGTAAACGGATATCCCCGAGTTCGAGGCTGCCACCGATGTAGGCGGCCGTTGCCGATTGTTGATCAACCCCGTACCAAATCACCAGTCCAACTTCGATGATGAAGACAACGCCGAAGAAAAAGGCCAGGCCATTGACCGCAGCAGCGTCACCTCGTCGCTCAAAAACGAGATAATAAGTTTTATAAAATAGAGCGCCAGCGATAAAAAACACCGGCATAAGCAGCAGTCCCGCAACAATGGGATCAACGCCATATTGCCCCAGCGAGAAAGCGCCATAGGCACCGAGCAAGAGCACAGCCGGATGGGCAACGTTCGGAATGTCAAGCAATCCGAACGATACCGACAGACCAAGACTTACGGCAGCATAAAAACCTCCGAGCAAAATCCCAAAAAGGATCGCTTCAAGAAGGAGATCGAAGGAGAAAGTCATGGCGTGGTTTAAAGCTTGAACCGCCAAGCGCTCGGGGCTGCCCGGGGGCAGACCCGTCAGCGCGAAGCGCCGTGTGTCAAGCGTTTGGCATGATATCGATCAGGACTTTCGAGCCTGTTCGTAGGGGAAGATTGCATCCCCGGTCTTATCGGCGGTCGGGTGAATAATGACCTGGCGCTGAGGGGAACGGAATTGTTCCAAATCCTTATCCTTCACACCACGGAACTGGGCCATGATCACCCTTTGATTCGCGCGCTCCCCACCCGCATCAAACTTGATCGGTCCGACAATGGTATCCATCGTATTGGCACGCAGGTAAGCGGCGATGGCCTTGTCATCAATCGATTTGGTGGCGTTGATCGCCTGTTCAAGCATTTGCCCGGTAGCGTAATTAAATGGCGGCAGGTAGTAACCGAGCGGATCGACTTTTTCAGCGACGGCTTTGGCGGTGTAACGCTTAAAGAAGTCTTCGATGCCTTTCAAAGGCATGCCAGGCACATAGGTGTTGTAATTGATGATCCCGTTAAGCTTGCTTCCGAGGCTCTCCATGACGGGGGTGAACTGCAAACCGACCATGCCACCACCAAAAATTTTCACCGTGGGGCCAAGGCCGATTTCATGCGCCGCATTCACCATGCCCACCGAATCGCCAGGGTAAGAGGCCACGAACACCACATCGGGCTTGGTTGAGCGTATCGCGCGAACAATCGAGGAAAAATCCTTGGTGGTGGGCGGATAGTTCTGATCGTAGACCGAGGTCAATCCGGTGCGCGCAAGACCTGCGCGAACACCATTGGCAAGGTTCTGCGCAAATTCCTGGTCTTGTGCGGCGATGGCAATGGTCTTGGAATTGGAATCTTTGGCGGCTTGCAAAAAGCCAGCGAACCACCCTTCGGCATCGTTCCAGGGCGCATTGTTGAACCACATGTCGTGCTTGACCTTCGCATTCACCTGGAAGGAAAAATTACCCATCAATAACTTGCCGCGCTGTTTCACGAGCGGCATGATCGGGGCCGTGGGCACGGTTGCGTAGGGAGCGATCAGCAGGTCGACTTTGTCAACATCGAGCAGTTTGGAGTAGATCCCCGGGGTATTCGCAGGGTTGCCCTGATCGTCATAGGCATTGAAGTCAATCTTGCGGCCGAGCAAACCACCGCGACCGTTCACATCCTCGACCCACATCTTGAGGGCAAGCAAAGCGGCTTTGCCGCCAGCACCTAATGGCCCGGTTTGCGGCATGCTCATGCCAATCTTGATCGGATTATTTGCCCAGGCGGGCACGCTAAACACTGAGCTTGCAATGCTAAGACTTGAGGCTGTACCGATGAGTTTGCGGCGAGATAAATCCATCACTGTCTCCATGTTGTACCAATAACTTTTGTTCTGTTTTGATTTTGCGCGAAGCAAAGCCTTACTGTCACATTGCTTGATTGCGCTCAAGGGATATCGAGCGGTTCCCTGTCTCGAAAAATGCCCAAGTCGCCGTGCTGCCATGCCCGCGGCCTAGCCTCGCTAAACGCTACGACAGGCGGCGCTTGCATGGCCCCTAAGCCTGTGATTCCATCGAGGCCTTGACTGGGAAAGAGCAAGGCTCTTTCTCAAACGCTGTTGCATAAGGAGATGCCTTGCGATGAAAGCGCCCTCATTTGCCTATGAGAAGGTGGCAAACCTTGAAGAAGCCCTGCAACGTTTGCACGAACATGGCGATGCGGCCCGCGTACTTGCAGGCGGTCAGAGCCTTTTACCTGCGCTGAATCTGCGCCTCACACATCCCCAGTGGCTGATCGATATCGCGGGTCTTGATGCTTTGCGTGGTGAACGGCTTCGGCACGAGGTGCTCGAACTTGGCGCGCTGACAACACATCGGGAACTTGCCTCGTCGGCGCTGGTAAGAAAACACCTTCCCCTGCTGGCCATGGCAGTGCCCTATGTGGCTCATGCAGCAATTCGAAATCGTGGCACCATCGGCGGAAGTCTTGCGCTTGCTGACCCTGCTGCCGAGTATCCCGCGGTCGCATTGGCTTGTGAAGCAAGCATGCTGCTGCGGTCGGTTCGCGGCGAACGCAAGGTGAAGGCGAGGGATTACTTCCAGGGTTTATATCAGACGGCGCTTGAAAGCGACGAGATACTCTGCGCGGTTGAGTTTCCGGTAGCGCGGTCAAGCGAACGGTTTGCCTTCGAGGAACTCGCAAGGCGGCACGGAGACTACGCGATGGCGGGTCTTGCGGCGCGGGCCCAATTCGACGCGCAGCATAGGCTGGAACGATTGCATCTTGCTTTTTTCGCGCTCGGTGATCGACCCATGCTCGCGCCGCAGGCAACAGCTTGTCTTGTTGATCAAACGATCAATCCGCAAAGTATTAGGGACGCTCAGCAGGCCTTGGGTGCAGATTTATCGCCGCCAGACGATTTGCAGGCAAAGGCTGCGACCAAATTGCATTGGGCTAAAGTGCTGCTCGGTCGTGTGCTTTCGTCCCTCGCGTCACACCAAGGAGCATAAGACCATGAGCGATCCAATTGAACGCCTCCATGTTTCAGGAAGCGTCCATGTTTCAGAAAGCGGCCATGCTTTCAACGCGGTTCGCGGCGAACAAAAAATGCCCGTACGGCTTCAGGTAAATGGGGAGCGCATCGAACGTGAGGTCCTGGTACGCCAACATCTGGTTGATTTTCTGCGTGAAGACTTGGGGCTGACCGGTTCGCATTTGGGCTGCGAGCACGGGGTCTGTGGTGCTTGCTCGGTACTGGTCGACGGAGAACTGGTTCGGGGCTGTCTCATGCTGGCGGTTCAGGCTCAGGGCAAACAGGTGCAAACCATCGAAGCATTGTCCGACAGCGGCGAACTTGCAATCCTTCAGCAGGCCTTTCTTGAGCACAATGCGATGCAATGCGGTTTTTGTACCCCGGGCATGCTGCTTACCGCGAGAGCCCTGATGCAGGAAGTACATGCGCCGAGCCGGGAGCGGATTCGCGAATACATATCGGGTAATTATTGTCGTTGTACCGGCTATCAGGCGATTGTTGATGCGATTGAAACCGCGATCAAGCGGCGTCATGCATTGGAGGCTCTCCATGCATTGGGACAGCAAAAAGTTTCAAACACCGGCGAGCCAGAGGGGGCTTCGGTATGAATGCTAGATCTGAATTACCAGGCTTGATTGATCATTCTAAAACAACAAACGGTTATATCGGTCAGAGCACGCCACGAACCGGCGCAAAAAAACTGCTGCAGGGCCGTGGTACTTACTTGGATGATTTACGCCTGCCAAGACTTGCCCATGTGGTTTTTTTTCGTAGCCCGCATGCTCATGCCCGAATCAAATCGCTCAAGCTCGATCGGGCGCGCCAGCAAGCTGGCGTGATTGCCGTCTTCAACGGACAGGATATTGCAGCTTTTTGCACACCCTGGGTTGGTGTGCTGGGCCATTTGAAGGGGATCAAGTCCGCCCCCCAGCATGCGGTTGCGGTCGATCGGGTTTGCTGGCAAGGCGAAGCGGTGGCTGCAGTCGTCGCAGAAAGTCGAAGGCAGGCTGAAGACGCCCTTGAATCGATTGAAGCCGACTGGGAACTCTTGCCTGTTGTCAGCGATATGCGTCAAGCCCTCGAGGGCAAAACCCTGGTTCATCCGGACCTCGGTGACAATATTTGCTTTCACCGGGAGCTCAAAACAGAGGGTTTTGACGCGGCTTGGGCAGCGGCTGATGTGGTGGTTGAGAAGACCTATCGATTCGGCCGTCATACGGGGGTCTGTAACGAGCCAAGGGCGATTCTTGCCGACTACAACCCGGCTGACCATAGCCTCACGGTTTATCACGCGACCCAAGCGCCTAACATGATGCAAGATATTTTCTCGCGTCATCTGGATATTCCTGAGTCGAACATCCGTGTGATTTGCAAGGATGTTGGCGGGTCCTTCGGGATCAAAGTACATGTCTATGCCGATGAAATGGCCACCGCCGCCTTGTCGGTGATGTTGCGCCGCCCGGTCAAATTTCAGGCGGATCGCGCAGAGTCCTTCCTGACCGATATTCATGCCCGGGAACATGAAGCGACCATCCGTCTGGCCTGCAAGCGCAATGGCGAGATCCTCGCTTTTGATCTGGAAGATTTGACCGCCATCGGTCCTTACTCGGTCTACCCACGCACCAGCGGCATCGAGGGCAATCAGGTTGTGAATTTAACCGGGGGGCCCTACCGGCATCAGCAATACCGGGCCAAACTCGATGTTGTGTTTACCAATAAGAATGTGACCTGTCAGTATCGCGCGGTCGGTCATCCGATTGCGGTTGCGCTCACGGAGGGCATTGTTGACGAGGCAGCCCGAGTCTTGGGTATGGATCCGGCGGCGTTACGTCGCATCAATCTGATTCCGGATGATCATTATCCTTATAGCTTTCCATCCGGCATCAAGTTCGAAAAACTATCGCACCACCAAAGTCTGGATCGCCTCTTGGCACTGATGAACTATCAGGACTTGCGCGCCGAGCAGGCAAGTTTGCTTGAGAAGGGGGTTTACCGAGGCATAGGCCTGGCTGCAATGATCGAAGTTACCAATCCCTCGCCTGCCTTTTACGGCGTTGGGGGAGCGAGGATATCGGCACAGGACGGGGCAACGCTTCGCCTTGATCCGGCGGGCATGGTTCAGGTGTTGGTGAGCGTCACCGAACAAGGTCAGGGTACCGAAGCGGTCTTTACGCAAATCGCGGCAACTGCGGTCGGTGTGAGCATTGATAAAGTCCGTGTCATCACTGGCGATACAGCCGTGACGCCCTACGGTGGCGGAACATGGGCATCTCGCGGTGCAGGCATCGGTGGCGAAGCGGTTTTGCAGGCAGGTAAGGCCTTACGTTCTAACATATTGGATATTGCCGCTGCGATCTTGCAACAGGATAAAGCCAGTCTTGATGTGCGCGACAACGCGGTGGTGAGCAAGTTAAGCGGTGAGCTAAAGCTCGAGCTTGCTGAGCTTGGCCGGGTGGCCTACTTCAGACCCGATACCCTGCCGATGGGTTTTCAATCCGAGCTCACCGTCACACGTCACTACACGCCAAGAGAGTATGGATTTACCTTTACCAACGGGATTCAAGCCTCTTATGTTGAAGTTGATATCGATACAGGATTTGTAAAGTTACTCAAACATTGGTGCGTTGAAGATTGTGGCACGGTTATCAATCCGATGCTTGTGGATGAGCAGATCCGCGGCGGGATCGTGCAAGGTATCGGCGGGGCCATGCTCGAAGAGTGTCTTTACACCGAGGATGCACAACTTTTGAATGGGTCGTTGGCCGACTATCTGGTGCCGATGTCAGCCGAAATGCCCGACATCGTGGTCGATCATGTGCAAACGCCGACGCGCAGTTCTGAGCTTGGCGCCAAAGGGGCCGGCGAAGCCGGCACAGCCGGAGCCCCTGCAGCCGTCATGAACGCGATCAACGATGCGCTCGCATCCTTGGGGGCCAATGTCAGTACCCAGCCGTTTACGCCTGAACGCGTCTTGCAAGCCCTCGGCAAGGTGGCTTAATCAATGGTCGTTGCTTTTCAGGGATTGGGCGTCATTCTTTTTTCGCACAGACCAGTAGGCAGGAAGCGCCGTGCCATCGCAGTCGCCTAGATCAGCTTCTTGAATGGCCCGTTCATAAGCCGAGAGCGCTGCCTCGACAACCGGCATGTCATGCGCAAGCGATGCGCCTTCGGCCAGCATGCAGCGTAAATCCTTGCAGATCATCGCCATATCAAAAGCCGCCGCAGCGGGCGCCTCACCCGACATCAGGCGCGCAATCGCAGGGCCACGGCCCTTCATGGCGGTCGGTGTGCCGCTGGTATCGCTCATGATGTCGATCAGTTTTTCGGGACTCACTGGAAGGTGGCGAACCAGCGACAAAGCCTCCCCCAACGCCTGCCAATAAACCATAAGCGGCATGTTCACACAAAGCTTCATGCTGGCGCCTGCACCTTGAGGTCCCATGAATTCAACGCGCCGGCACAATTGCTGAAGGATCGGCTGAGCGCGGTCCAGATCCTCTGCAGAGCCACCGACAAGGCCGAGCAATTTTCCTTCTCGTGCAGGGCCCACCGTACCGCCGACAGGGCAATCGAGCATGCTTGCACCGAGTCGATGAAGATCGCTTGCCAGAGACTGGGCAACCTTGGGTTGAACAGTGCTCATTTCAATCACCAGTTTGCCACGAAGCGCTGCTTCGCCTGCACTCAACACGCCGTGCTGGCCTCGATAACAGTCGTTGATCGCTTCATCATGGCTCAAAATGCTCATGATGACATCGACCTCGCTTGCCAGTGCTGCCGGTGATGGCATGGCGCTCGCTCCCTTCTCGATCAAAACAGAAAGTTTCTCAGGACTACGATTCCATACCGAAACTTTTAGGGAGGATTCAAGCAGGCGCTCCACCATGGCAGCGCCCATACGGCCGGTTCCGATCCATCCGATATGCATCATTGATTCCTTTCGAGCTAAAGCGTTGAGATTTGAGCCGTTGGCGTGATGCCCGCGACCTTAAGGTTTCAATGGTCTTGCGAATTCATGTTTTTGAGCAGGCGGCTGTGTTCTGAGTTCAATATCATGAAGCAATCCATCAGACCGTCTAGCAATTTCATTTTCAATCAAACGTCCGCAGCCTGGGCAAAAAAACTGCCTGAAGACCGGTTCGTCATCAATATAACGCCGCCAGTCGCCGATATTCGGATTGGCCGATTGAATCGGGGCGTCATGTTGTTTACAGGCAAGCTTATAGTTCTCGCGCATGAAGCCAAGATCGGCCCTGCAGCCACGGCAGCACCAGCGCATCGAATCCTTGGGCAGGCGGGGCATGTTTTTTCGATCAGAGGCCTTTATACGTCGATTGCCTCCGGGTTGATCGAGCCGATACAGCGCCAAATTCTCAGTGATGGGCTCTAACGCCGCGAGCTCAGGAGCCTTTCTGCCATCGAAGCTTGCACCCGGATAAGCCATTCGCTTTTGGCGGATCGACGCGCGGAGCCTGGCTGTGCGGGTCTCGTCAACCGACTCATCGGCTTTGAAGATCACGCCATAAATGACCTTTGCGGCTTGCTTCGAAACAGCAGCTTGCTCAAAGACATCGTCGCGCACGCGTTCCGGATCGCGCTCAATCGGATCGCCAAAGCCACCACCTGCGGACCAAATGACAGCGTAGACATCGTCGGGTTTTTGCAGGAAATTCTGCTGCCGCAAAGCAAGTGTTCTGGACTCACCATGAATCTCGGCCATATCACCAGGCATTTCGGCTCGGCCGAAGCGATCAGCAATATCGCTATCAGCTTTATATTTGTAGACATTTACCGTGGCAGGGTAACCGCCCATCATGCCTGTGGAAGTTGGCATCGCATTGCCTGAGGATAGCGTGTCATGGGTGATTTGCGGGGTACGGTGCGGGATGAAACAGGACTCTGCCGATAGGCCCCCGCGGTGCAGTCCTGCACCGCCGGAGTCGGTGACTTCCTTACGATATAGAAATAAGAGTGGGAAGCTTTGCTCGGTGTGCTCGATGTTGGGAAGTTTGCAAATGGGGGTACGCGACTGTCCACCCGTTGAAATACCGTCACCGGTGGCGAAGGCACCAATGGCGCCACCAATCGGATCGACCAGCAAATAACCGTAAGCCTCGCCCCACTGATCCTGGCCACGGAAAATCGTCGCCGGCCACTGGCTGGTGCCACCGATGCACATGATGTCCTCGCGCATCATCGGGTCGCAATAAATCATTTTCGACAGCACGTTATAAGCGGGATAAAGAGAAATCTCCATCGCTTGTACAGGGGCTGTTGACACCGAGGCGGGGAAATTCGCGCAATTCATCGTTCCTGGTGAAGGGTCAAAAACAACATGTCTCAGGGCTCCCCCGATTGCAAAGTATTGGTCCCAGCAAAGCAACTGATTCAGGGCAACCATGATCGAGCCACGCCATCCGCTGAAGGTGGCGTTCATGGCGCCATCCTGTTCGGCAGTACCTTCGTTTTCAAAAATAAGGCTGTTGCCGCGCTTATGTAGCGTGAGCAACACACGGTGGGTTTTTCGATCGCCGGGACGCGAGCACTCGACATAGGTGCGATCACGCCAGGTGCCGTCGGGTAGCCTTGACATTTTTTCCAGAAAGGCCTGCTCGCCGTCATTCAGAATCTTGCGCATGACCGCTTTGACCACTTCTGGGCCATAGCGCTTCAGAAGCGTCTCGATACGGTCCTTTGCGGTGCTGTTACCCGCCAGCTGGGCACGAAAGTCCAGGGCAACAGCTTCTGGTTTTCGGGAGGCGCGAAGATAAAGCTCCTCGATATCGCGCCGAATCTGGCCGGCTTCAACAATCTTGACCGGTGGGATCAAGATGCCTTCTTCATAGGCGTTTTCTGCAGCCATGCAAAAACTTGACGGCGTGATGCCACCGATATCGTATTGGTGGAGGCAATTTGTGACCCAGCAAAAGAGCTGATCCTGGTAAAAAACAGGACAAATCAACATCACGTCCTGTTGATGGGCGGCCCCAACCCAGGGGTCATTCGCAAGAAACATATCACCGTCGTTAATGCCCGGATTGTCCGAGCGGTGTTCCAAGATCCATTTCACTTGGGTATCGGTGACGCCTGACATGTATTGCATGTAGGGCCCGAAATAGACGAACTCGCCATCTTCGGTGAGGATCGAAGGGTTCAAGTCCAAGGCATACATCGCTACGGGGGACCCAGACAGTCTTTGAATTGTTGCACCATGTTCCTCATTAACGTTCCAAAGACTATGCCGAATCACTTCGTAAGTGATGGGATCGATTTCGGCAGCGGCATCGCGATGCAATTTGAGTCGCGCTGAGATCGATAAGACCTTGGGGGGGACGTAGCCGCTTTGCTTGCCATCAAAGCGCAAATGACTGGTTTGACTGATCTTTGCCATGATTAAACTCGCAGGAGTGCTTGGTTTCCAGGCGCCGGGAGACTTTGCGACGCATCAAAATGCAACTCGAAATTACCCCAGGCGTCGACCTTCAGGCGTTGATCTGGGCGCACCACAATCGTGGTATCCGTGGTCTCGACAATACAAGGCCCAAACAATTGGTTAGCTGTCTTCAGATTTGCACCGTTATAAACCGGCGTTTCAATGCACTGCCCTGCTTCATCAAAGTAGACCGGTCGTTTTCCTGTCAAAGCCGATTTGACCGGCGATTTGCCTGCTGGCTTTGCACGCGGTAGGTCAGGGCGCTGGGTATCTGCCATCGCACGGACCCGAAAGCTAACCATCTCGAGTCGGGCATCCCGGTATGAGGAACCCTTGCCGTAAATACTTTCATAGCGTTGATAAAAGGCGTTCACCAAAAGATCGATCGTGGCGCTTGTGATTGCGGACAGGCTTTTGACATGTTCCGGCAGAACAATCGGCCAGGGCACTTCGACTTCGTTAATTTGCCCGCGATGACGCATGTCAACGCTGCATTGATAACGACGGCGCTTGGCTGCAATCCCATCGGCTTGCATCTGCTTATCAGCCTTCTTCATCAGCTGCAGGATGCTTTGGCGAACCCGTCGTGGCTCGAATGGTGATGCTTGAATATCGACCTGTTCATGGATGTGGAGGATGTCGGCCGTTGCAGCACCAAAGGCGCACCATGTTGATGCAATGCGATTCAATGGAATGACCACATGGCGAACCCCAAGTTCACGGGCAAAGACAGCGGCATGGACCGGGCCAGCACCGCCAAAGGCAAAAAGCACAAAATCACGTGGGTCCAAACCTTTTTCGACGGTGGTTTTGCGGATGATGTCTGCCATTTTGAATTCGGCGATCTTTGCAATCCCTGCGGCAGCCTGCATGAGGCTAAGACCGAGTTCTTGGGCCACCGCATCGACCGCCGCAATCGACTTGGATTTATCCAGGCGAATACGGCCTCCGAGGAAATTATCTGGATCGATATAACCAAGCACAACATCGGCATCGGTCACTGTAGCCAGCAGATTACCCTTGCCATAACAGGCAGGGCCTGGCTCGGCGCCTGCGGACTCGGGTCCCACCCGCAGGGTGCGTGCCTTGCGGTCCACGCTTGCCATCGAGCCGCCGCCTGAACCGATGGCTTGAATATCGACCTTGGGGATGAAGTACTCGTACTGTGCCACGTTGGCCGTGAAGCTGAACGCCGGCTGCCCTTGATGAATAATGCCGACGTCAAACGAGGTGCCCCCCATATCGGTGGTGATCATATTGGGTGTGCCAATAAGCTGCCCTAGAAACTGGCTTCCTGTGACCCCCGACACAGGTCCTGAGTCAAGCGTGAGCAGCGGTGCCTGAATCGCCCGCGCCACGGAGATCGAGCCACCACCACATTGTGTGATTTGCAAGGCTTGCCGATAGCCCGAATCTCGCAGCTGCCGGTCCAAATCGCTCAAATACCTTGCCGTAACCGGTCCGATGTAAGCATTGAGGGCGGTCGCCGTCAGCCGTTCGTACTCACCCCACTTGGGGGCAAGATCAACCGAGCAAGTCACAAAGCAATCGGGAGCGAGACCGCGAACCATGGCAGCAATTTGCTGCTCGTGCGCGGGGTTCTTGAAGGACCACAGCAGACAAATCGCAATCGATTCGGCACCTTGTGCAAGCAATGATTCGATTGCTTCGCGGGTTTGAACAAGGTTAAGCGGCACAACAACCTCGCCGAAACAGTCAACCCGTTCGGACACGCCGCGAATCATGCGTTTGCTCACGATCGGCAGGGGCTTGCGGCTTTCTGGAAAGTGCACCACCTGATTGAGGTTGCGTGAACTTACGCCGCGCGAGCCGCGCATGATGTGGATCGCGTCTTCATGACCCTTGGTGGTGATCAGACCAAGTTTTGCCCCCCGGCGCTGGATCAAGGCGTTGGTGCCAACCGTCGTGCCATGGGTAAGCACAGCAATACGCTGACAGAAGCTGGCAAAGTCAAGTTTGAGCGATTGGGCGGCTAGCGCCATGGCAGCGAGCATACCTTGACCAAAATGCGGTGGGGTCGAGGGAGATTTGGCTGCAACGAGCTGCCCCTTTTCATCAACGACCACACAGTCGGTGAAGGTTCCACCGATGTCAACGCCCACATGGTAGCTTGCTTGATCGCTTCGCATGGCTCACCTTTGAATAAAACTTTATGCTCGCACAGCTTGACCGGGCTTCACTACAATGCGGGGAAATCCACCGCGAAACTGTCTCGATTTGTACGCTAGAACGATTGCACATGCCAACCAGGCGCAAGCCCAAGCCAAGCCTTGTCGATTTGCGATTGCCGCAAGCTAAGGCCCTCGCTGATCCCGATCAGGCTGAAAGCCTAAGGCTGCCAGAATCGCAACGTCTTGACCCCGATGTGCGACGTCAGCAGATTCTCGAGGCTGCGATCAGTTATTTTGCCGAGGCGGGTTTTGCCGGCCAAACCCGCGAGCTTTCCAAGCGGATTGGTGTAACTCAGTCACTTTTATATCGCTATTATCCTTCGAAACAGGATCTGATCGAGGCGGTATTTGAGGCCGTTTTCTTAAAGCCCTGGAATCCGGCATGGACCAAGGCTTTGCAGGATCGCAGCAAGCCTTTACGGGATCGGCTGATTGATTTTTATAGCGATTATGCGAAGACGGCCTACAGGCCTGAATGGATTCGGATTTACATGCACGCGGGCTTGGCAGGCATGGACTTAAACAGGCATTATTTGCAGATCGTTCGCAGGCGTTTGCTTCATGTCATGTGTCGGGAACTCAGACACGCCTTGTTCGGTGATCACCCGGCACTGCAAGGCGCAGTCGTCGGTGGACGCGAGCTCGAAATGATCTGGAATTTGCATGGCGGGATGTTTTACTGGGCTGTCAGACGCAATATTTTTGCAAGTCCTGAAGCGCGTGATTTTGAACGGCGCACAGCCGATGCGGTTGACTTGTTTTTAGCCGGCGCGGCGGCGCTCTATCCCAGCTTGCTCAAGTCTTTGCAAGCGCAAAAAAACCGCCCTTTGCAAACACCAGGGGTTCACGGTCGTTTGTCTCAAAAAAAAGAACACGGGCTACGATGATGCAGTGATCGCCGGCCTGATGCCTGTTTTCGGTGACGCAATCAAATCGCGCGCTGCAGCCGGAAAGCAAAGGAATCGCGCCGAAGGACAGGCCATCGTCGCTCGGTGCGTGATCTTGCCGGCTTGATGCCGGATCTTTGGGATCTATGGCCCTGTCGCAAAGCGCATGAAGGCCCGCAAACTTATCGCTTCCAGACTTGGCAAAACGCTTGGCCAGGGCTTCCTGGTCATGCGCTAGAACATGGATACGATGAGCTTGTCCGCAGGCAAAGGCATCAAGGTGTTGCGACTGATTCGAGAGCGACCATAAAACCAAGGGCGGACTAAGCGACACTGAGTTAAAGCTGCTGACGGTGAGACCAACAGGAACTTGCCGCGTGCTTGATTGCCCCGTGATCACGGTCACGCCGGTTGGGAACTGCGCAAGCGCATGACGAAATACGCTGTGGTCGGGGCCGCTCATGGGTTGCCACCAACCATTTGCTCGAGCACCGCCATCACGGCGGCCGTATCCTGCTCACCGAGTCCAAGGGCTTGCGCGGCATGATAAATCGGCGCACTTGCCGCAAAAAGCGGTGCTGGTGTTTGCGTCTGAGCGAGGGCTTGGCTGATGATACTCATGTCCTTTTGCCAGACCGAAACCTTCATGGTGGCGTCTTGCCAGTTGCCTGAGGCCATCATCGGGCCGCGCACTTGAAGCATGCGCGATGACCCGGCCCCGTCAGCAACAACCCGCACGACATCGGCCGGGTTCAATCCCATGCGCCTGCCAAGCAAAATCGCTTCGGCCGCCGCCACATTGTGGATGGCTACCAGCAAATTGGCGACCAACTTCATGCGCATGCCGTTGCCAAAACGCCCAAGATCAAACTGGGCCCTTGAAAAGCCGGCAAACAGCGGCATCATGCCGCGAACCGCGTGCTTAGGCCCGCTTGCATAAACCACGAGATCACCGACGCGGGCCTGTGCGCCGGTGCCGGATAAAGGGCAATCAAGCAGCGTGATCCCTGCAGCGGCAAGTCGTTGCTGCTGTTGCTGCTTATCCTCGATTGTCAGGGTGCTTGTTTCGGCAAGCACGATACCTGCGCCTGAGGGCTGCGCTGCCTTCACCATGCCGCCATTTGCCGCCAGGTTGGACTGATGTTTGATCAGCGCATCGCAACTGGCAACAAAGGCCTCGCTTGAGGGTAATGAACTCAGCAACTGCCGGCTGTGATTCAGCAGATCTTGAGGGCTTGCCACAAGTCTGACGCCCGACTTGCGGGCTTTTGCGCTGGCCTTGCGGTTCGGATCAAAGCCGAATACCGAAAAACCCTTACTGATCAATTGATCAGCAATGGCCGAACCCATGATACCAAGGCCGATGATGCCGACAGCCCCTTGATTTACGTTGTCCATACTTGGTCTTCGTTGATCCCTTGATCAATTAACTCTAGTATAGGGACAATTCAAATTATCAAGAATCTCGAAGATGAAAAGTCAAGTATCTTGGATCCAACGCCCTGACGGCAGCAAAATCGCTTGGCGAATGCGAGGTAATCCAAAAGCCTCGCCCGTTATTTTTTCGAATTCCCTGGGTTCAGATGCATCGATGTGGGACCAGGTTGCCGATGCGCTTGCAGCGGATTTTCGTCTCATTTTTTATGACACAAGAGGTCATGGTCAAAGCGAGGCTGCGAGCCCTCGCGCAAGTTTGGCTGATCTCTGCGATGATTTGCTGGCTGTCATGGACGCCGCGGCATTTCCCAGCGCGCAGGTCGTTGGGCTTTCCCTCGGGGGGATGACCGGGCTTTACGCAGCGCTTCATTTCCCGGCGCGTATCGATCGCTTGATGGCTTGCAATTGTCGTGCCCGTGTCGATGCAGCCGGCATGAAGGCCTGGGATGAACGAATTGCTGCTGTGCATGCGGGCGGCGTCGGGTCATTGGTCAAACCAACACTTGATCGCTGGTTTACCCCGGCATTTCAGCAGGCCAATCCCTCGATGATGGATGCGGTGGCAGCGATGGTCGCGCGCAGTTCTGATCAGGGCTATGAAGCTTGCGTACGCGCGATTCAAACCCTGGCGCTGCATGAGCAGTTACAGCACCTGACCGTGCCTGTGTTGTATCTCGCAGGTGCCCAGGATTCTGCTGCGCCGCCAGAGGAAATGCGGGCGATGGCTGAGCGGACACCTGAGGCCCAATTCGAGGTCCTAGACCCCTGCGGGCATATTGCCGCCATCGAAAGGGCGCATGATTTCAACCGAATTGCCAAGGCGTTTTTGCGATGAAACTAGGCATGTTCATGATGCCCTTGCATCCGCCGCAGCGAAAGGCTGCCGAGACTTTGCAAGAAGACCGGGAGGCCATTATCCTGGCCGATCGTTTAGGCTTTTCAGAAGCCTATGTGGGTGAACATGTGACTGACCTGGCAGAGAACATTACCTCCTGCCTCATGTTCTTATGCAGCGTTGCCTTTAATACCCGTCAGATTCGCCTGGGTAGTGGCACCATCAATATGCCTAATTCGCATCCCGCAGCCATCGCTGCGCAGGTGGCGATGATTGATCACCTGCTTGAGGGCCGATTCATCATGGGCATCAGCCCAGGCGGTCTGATGTCCGATGCGGAAGTTTTCGGTAACTTCGGAAAAAATCGTCTCGAGATGTTTGTTGAATCGATTGATATGGTTCTTAAGATTTGGAGCGGTGACGCACCTTATGATCTTGAGGGTAAGTTCTTCAATGTCAGCACCGCAAGAACAATGATTCCGGAGATCGGGCAGGGCATTATTCTGAAGCCCTTTCAGCAGCCTCATCCACCGATCGTCGTTACGGCGGTTGCACCCTTTTCCAAAGGCGTCGCTTCCGCAGCGGCTCGTGGTTGGGATCCAATATCGGCAAACTTCCTGCTGCCTCAATGGGTGAAGTCGCACTGGCCGAGCTATGTTGAAGGCTGTGCCCAAGCCAATCGTCCGGCCGACCCTGCGAACTGGCGTGTTGCGAAAAGTATTTTTGTGACCGATAACGACGATGCTCTCGCAAAGCGCTATGCGCATTCGGCGCAAGGCCCTTATCATTTTTATTTCAAGCAACTGATTCGCAAGCTCGTGGGCTTTGGCGGGCGAGCGAATCTGTTCAAAGAAAACGATGCCATCCCCGATGAACTCATTACCCCCGAGCGGGTCAGTTCACAACTGGTGATTGCAGGCTCGGTGAATAAAGTGGTGGACGAAATCCTCGCCTTTCGGGAGCAGGTTGGGGATTTCGGCACGCTTTTGTATGCAGGTCATGACTGGCTTGATCCCGAGCTTGCCAAGCGCTCGATGACCCTGATGGCCGAAAAGGTGATGCCGGCTGTTAACGCGGCCACCGGCAAGCAGGCAAAAATCGCTGCCTGATTGTTTTGAAGCCATAGGCTTGTCAGCTGCTTGATGGCGCTGGAATCTGCTTTTCATAACATTGAGCGATTTCTGCGCCTGTGCACAGCCGCACTTCAGGTTTCGCAAGGACAGCATCGAGCAGTCGCTCAAGTTGAGCGATCCGGTGCGGTACGCCCATGATGTAGGGGTGGATGCTGATCGACATGACCCTTGTGTGTTTGGCACTGTCAAGCCAAAGCCGATCGAGCTGGGCAAGTCCGCGCCGATAAAACTCCTCTGCGCTATGTGCTTGCAAGAGCATCATCGGGATATCGTTGATTTCCACCGTGTAGGGTATGGAGAGCATTGGTCTTGGTCTTGCCTGCAGCCAGACCGGTTGGTCATCAAGCACCCAATCGGCGACATAACGAATGCCCGCTTCTGACAAGACATCGAGCGTTTCGTCGGTTTCAGTTAATCCCGGACTTTCCCAGCCAAGTGGCGCTGAACCGGTCAGCGAAGCAATCGCATCCACGGTTTGGGCAATCGCCAAGGCTTGATCGTTGACCTTATGCATCGGCCCCTGAACAAAGCCATGACCCATGAATTCCCAGCCTGCCTCATGGGCGGCTTTGGCGATTCGCGGATAGCTTTTGCAAACAACGCCGTTGATTGCCAGGGTGGGCGTGATGCCCCGCTCACCGAGGGCATCGAAAAATCGCCAAAATCCCACCCGCATCCCGTACTCATGCCAGGCCCAGTTCGGTAAGTCGGGCAAAAGCGGTTGACCCATTGGAGGTGACAGCACGGTTCGCGGCATTGCCCCTTCGATCGACCAGTGCTCTACATTCACGATGATCCACACCAGCATTCGTGCTCCATTTGGAGCATGCCATGCGGGTCGGTCAACGATCGCGCTGTAAGGCGCGCGGTCAGACAGCAGCTTTGGGGCCGTCATCATTGCTTTGCTTTTCGCTGGCGCTTTTGTTGCGTCATCGGTTTTCTCATATGAAAATCATAATGAATATGGCAATAAGACCGATTCAGTACCCGACCGTCCGGGCCTGTCTTGCTTCGATGCGCTTTAAAAGGAATGATGAGCGCATCGCGAACGCCGAAAACAGCGTCTGAATCAATATATCGATCGCCTTGCTCAAACACATGGGTGATCAAGCGATCAAACCCTTTGGCTTCAATCATGAAGTGCACATGAGCAGGGCGCATCGGATGTCGTTTTGATGCCTTTAACAAGCCGCCAACGGGCCCATCGTTTGGCACCGGGTAATAGGTCGGTTTAATACTCCAGCAATGGAAACGGCCCTGATCATCGGTGTGAAAAACGCCTCTCAAACGCATCGCGCCATCAAGTTCGCGCATTTGAACATCGTATTGACCCTGCGGATCGGCATGCCAGATGTCGACCCGGGCCGCTTCAATCGGCCGGCCTTCGCTGTCGCTGACAGTGCCTGAAATATAAAGTGGCTTGCCCTCGATACCCTCGGCAATATCCGCACCCAAAGGAAACGCTGGTGTGCTTTCACGATGAAAGGGGCCAAGCACGGTCTGTTCAGTTTCCTGCCCCTGGCTCGGATGGTTCATCTGTGTGACCAGGGTTGAAAGGCCTAAGATGTCAGAAAGGAGAATAAACTCCTGGCGCGAAGCGCTACAGCTTTGTCCGGTTCTTGTTAAGAAATCGATGGCCAGCGCCCATTCCGCTTCGCTCAGCTGCACCTCGCGCGCAAAAGCATGCAAGTGCTGAATCAGGCTTCCCATCACGGCTTTAAAGCGTTCTGATGTTGCTGACTTCATGCGTTCGATGACAGCCGCTGTGACCGCTTCAGCGCTGAGGTTGCGGGTTGAGGCTTTTGCGGTGTTTTTGACCGACGCTTTCGTGTTCATCGCGCAGTCCACCCGCCATCCATCACGAGCTCCGCACCCGTCATAAAAGCTGAATCATCAGATGCCAGAAAGCGTATGCCTCGGGCGATTTCGTCGGCCTGGCCCATTCTTGCCATCGGGTGCCCCGCACGCATGTGTTCGCGAATCTGATCCGCGTCAAGTCCCTTGGATGAAAGCGCCTGGGCGACTTCGCCAGCCATGTCGGTGTCGATGATGCCGGGGTGGACGGAGTTGCTACGAATCCGATAGCCAAGCTGTGCCATTTCAAGCGCGAGCGATTTACTGAACAAACGAACGGCGCCCTTGGTCATCGAGTAAAGACTGCTGGTTGGCGAGCCCACCAAGCCTGCAATCGAGGAAAGGTGAATCATCGAGGCCCAAGGTAAATCAGGGCTGCGCCGCTTCATCTGCGCGATGGCAAACTGTGCACCCAGGACGACGCCCCGGATATTGACTTGCATAAGGCTTTCGAGCAGTTCATCGCTTGCCGATTCAACTTTTCCAAAGCGATAAATGCCGGCGTTATTGACCAGGACATCAAGTAAGCCGAACTCAGATTCAATCTTGGGCATGATGGCTTCCCAATGCCCACGCTTGGTTACGTCGAGTTCAAAAAAGGCGCAACTTGCGCCGAGCGTTCGCAATGACGCAAGCAAATCATCGACGCCGTTTGCGTGCGCATCGCTTGCGATCACCCTGGCGCCGCCCGCAGCCAGTGCTTTGCAGGTGGCCTCGCCAATGCCACCGAGCGCACCAGTGACCAATGCGACGCGCTCCTCGAGGCGACTTCCGGTGTTCTGAACACTCATCATGTTTCTCCTTGGGGCGCTTGCATCAAGGTTTGCTGCATGCGTGCAAACGATTCACCGCGCATCCATCGCTGAAGGTCGGCAGCACTCGCTTGCGCTAGCGTGTAGTCAGCAGGGTTGCCACGCTGGTGGAGCTCGACGTAGGCCTGATGCAGCGCATGCATGGCAATAGCGTAGGCGTGATGGCCGGTGATTCGCCATCGCACGCGGTAAGCTGCCAATTGCTCAGCATCAAGCGATGCCGGCACAGGACCACAGAGCAGCGGCAGTCTTGTGGCGTTTGCGATCGCATCGAGCTGGGATTCATCTTGCAAACCGATCACCATCAGGGCGTCCACGCCGCATTGCTCAAAACTTTTTAATCGATAAATTGTTTCATCAAGACCCTCAATCCTCAGGCAAGATGTTCGCCCCACGATCACCGTGTCAGGATTCGAGCGCCCTTGCAGGGCCGCTCGCATTTTTGCCTGCGCCTCGCTGCGGCTGATCAAAAACTCCTTCCCTTTCGAGCCAAAGGCAGCTGGCAGTGCGGTGTCTTCGATGGTGATGCCCTGCGCCCCGGCATGTTCGAGTTCCTCAACGCAGCGCAGCACATTGATCGGGTTACCAAAGCCATGATCGGCGTCAACAACAAGGCTGATGGCACTCGCCCGACAGATGGTTCGAACGGTCTGGGCAAGTTCAGTCAGCGTGAGCACGATCCAGTCGGGCGCCGCAAGTTGTACATGCGAGGCAATTGAACCGGCCAAAATCCCGGTGCTAAAGCCTGCTTCATGGGCAATGCGCGCCGAGACCGCATCAAACACCGTCGCGGGGGTGTGGCAAATTGAACCGCTTAAGGCTTCGCGAATCGCAAAAGGCCGGCGAGTGCGTTCAGGGTTTGCGAAAGATAGTGAACCGGGGTTTGTCATGGCATGAACTCGCGTGATGTCCCCTGACTCTACCAGCGCAGGATGTCGCTCGTCACGCTTTTGTGTCTAAGGACCCAATAGGCGGGGGCGGCGCTGTTCCATTTCCAGTTTCAAAAAGTCTGCCGGCACGCGCATGAGTTCGGGTTCGGGTTCGTCGCGTTGGATATTGAAGACCCGCAAGAATCGCTCGCCGAAACGGGGGTCGCGGTCTTGAATCGAAACCGGGATCATGAGTTCCGGGCTTTGCCAGACTTCGCGTGTGATCAGCATGGGCTTGTCGTTGCCAACACGCCCTGCTTCAATCGTCCAGGTGGTCAGTTCGCCCTGCACTTGCAAGCCTTCCACAACGCGCTGTCCAAGATCGCTGCGCTGACCAGGTCCCCGCGCTTCCATCCTTTGAAGCATGAGCGCCTTGGCAGCTTCGCGTTGATCCGGATCTAGTGGGAGGGCAGCCGGCCCCTGCCGGTCAAGTCGTCGGGCTCGGCGGCGGTCCGGCTCCATCACCCAGAATTCCCGGGCGGTCGGGTCGCGAAGAAAAACCATGGTTTTGTTGCCGCGCTCGAACTCCTGGCGCAATCGCCCATCGCTGTCGCGGCATGTGCGCGAGCGGCTTTGCATGTTGATGCGATTACCATCAGCAAGCAACTGTTGCATACCATGAACCGCGTCGGCGCAAAAGGGGGCACCTCGGACCACGCGTAAGCGGCCGGGGTCAAGCTGAGGCAAATCCTGGTGGCCTTGCGCCATTCCCGGGGACGTTAGGAGAAGTTGGCCGAGCGTGAGAAGCACTGCGAGGCCTGCCTGGAAAAGCATAAAGGTGAGAGGCGGCATGGTGAAGAAGTCCTTGTTGCAATCAATCCGCAAGACGAAGCGCTAAAATCTGACCGTTCTGATTCGTAAGCCATTGCGCTTGACGGCTTGCACTTAAGTCATCGATGGTTTGTAATGTTCCAAAAAATGGAATTCCAAGCAAGGCCAGTGATTCGGCCCCCAGCGCACTCGACCTTGGGCCCTCGATCGGCTTTCCCGCTTGCGGGTATAGCGATTTGGCAGACCATGCCATGGGGTGACTGAGCGATTGCGCGATGATCATGGGCTGGACCGAGCGCATCATTTGAGCGCTGTAGGCAACCCATAAGAAGGCGAGGGTGCTAAGCGCGGTTGTGCTTGTCAGACGATAAAGCCATCCGAGTTCAAGGCCGATCGCCTGATACCTGATTGACCACAGGCGCATGCGAATGCGCCACCAAAGCCAAGCTGGCGGCTGCTGAAGCGCCAGATCATCGGCCAGTGTCTGTCGAAGGATCGACCATGGGCGGCTTGTCTGAGAAGCCGGATGGCGCTTTGCATCAAACGGTGTATTCATTGCAACTGCCCATGTTGTTGTTTGGGTGGGAGCGGGGAAACGGTGGCGGGATTGAGTGCTTGCGCCAGGCGCAAACGCGCACGATGGAGCCTCGTTCGCAAGGTGTTGAGCTCAACGCCAGCGATGATCGCAGCCTCGGCGTAGCTGCGCTCTTGGATATCGACAAGCAGCAAGGCTTCCCGAAAGACGAAGGGCAGGGCTTCGATAGCGGCCCACAGCGCACGTTGACTTGAGGCGCTTTCAAAGGCTTCAAGAGGTCCCTCAACAAGGGCATCGCCGAACTGCAAGTTTTCATCACCATCGCTGTCCTCGCTAGCAATTTCTCGCCCCTGCCGACGCCATTGGCCAAGGAGTCCATGTCTTGCGATACCCGCCAAATAGCCACCTAAAGAGCCACGCTCAGGATTAAAGGCCCTTGGCTGCTGGGCAAGACTCAAAAAGGCATCTTGCAAGGCGTCTGAGGCAGCCTCCTCACTCGCACCAAGCGCAAGCAGGTAGCGATAGACGGGGCCGCTATGGCGACGATAAATCGGCTCCAGGCCTTGCATGCGCCCTTCACACAACAAGGCTAGAGCTCGCAGATCCTCTGCTGGCTGTTCAGCGCTCACGAATCCATGGTGTCCGGACCCTTGGAAAGTTCCCAACGATGGCCTGTCTTCAAGCGCCTGTCACTTTCTTGTGCCCTCAATAGGCACCGATTGCCAAGCCCGCAGCGACTTGCAGGCCGATTTCCCGACAGGCGGCAAGGCTTGCGGGTGCCAATTGCTTAGGTGCCAGGATGGCCTCCTCGCTTTGTGCCTGGGTGCAAACAATAAAGGCCTCTTGGATCGCAACCAGGCGCCAGCCCTGCACGATGCGGGCAAGCTGTTTTGCGGCGCCCTGTCCATCGCTGCCTGCGCAGACCAAATGCTGATAGCGCCTACCTTGGACCCGTCCAAGCAGCGGGTAGTAGTGACGATCAAAGCATTCCTTCATCGCACCGCTCAGTCCACCGAGATTTTCGGGTCCGATGAAGGCATAGGCTGAGGCTGCAAGCAGGTCATCTGCCTGGCAATGGCTAAAGGGCATGATGCGGACCTCAATACCGGCTTCGCTTTGTGCGCCTTCCAGAAATGCTTCCGCCATGGCAAGACTGCCACCAGTGCGGCTATGAAAGAGGATCAACAGGCTTGGCAAGGGCGCAGTCCTAGGGAATGATGCATGCTTTGAACCATCATCGATCATCGCCCAGGTTCTGGCGCGAAAGGAATTGGCATGGATTTCCCCCTGGTTTCTACCCCAATTGAGGATGCACCTCAACCCTCGCTCGGTCTTCGTGCATCAAGCCTGCAGCCACTTTACGATGCCATTCAGGAACATATTGCGCAAGGGCGGTATCCGGGCTGCCAGATTGCTTTAGCCTGGCAGGGTCGTTTGCTTGTCGAACGCAGTTTCGGTCTGGCGCGCCTTGGCAAGTCGTCGCGGCTGGCATCCGATCCAGACCCGGCCCTTGATGCCCAGGGCCTCGAGGACCAGCCGATGGAGGCTCAAGCCGATCATCTCTGGCTTTTGTACTCGAACACCAAGATTCTGATGGCCGCAGCGCTTTGGAAACTTGCCGAAACAGGGCGTCTGCGATTTGCTGATCCGGTTGCAGACTATGTGCCTTCATTTGCCAGGCACGGTAAAGGTGATATAACGATCTATCATTTGATCACCCATCAGGCAGGCTTTCCCAACGCGGAAGTTCCCGCTTCGATGTGGCATGACATGGGACAGGTCGCGGCCTTTTATGCTGATGTGGTACCCGATTGGCTCGCTGGGAGCAGGGTTCACTATCACGGAGTCAGCGCCCACTGGGTGCTCGCGCTCGTGATGGAGGCGATTACGGGCAAGCGGTTTCAGGATGTTGTGCGAACCCTCGTGCTCGAACCGCTCGGTCTTGCTCAAGATTTATTCATGGGCCTATCGGAACACCATTTGGAACGTATAACATACTTATATGAACCGGATCCCCTGCATCCTGGCAAATTGCGCCTGCGGTCAGAGCATATGAGCGAAACATGGCAGCGTACTGGCGTGCCAGGGGGTGGCGCTTATGGCACGGCACGCGGCATGGCAGCCCTGTATCAAATGATGCTCATGGGCGGTTCATTGCATGGCCAGCAATGGATTTCGCCACGCACCTTGGCCTATGCGATTCGGAATCACACGGGCGACAGGGTGGATCTCTTTATGGGTATGCCGATGCATCGCGGACTTGGCCCGCATTTGCGGGGCACGAGCTTGTCGATTCGCGGGCTTGGCGATATTGCACCGCCCGAAGCTTTCGGCCACGGAGGGGTTGGCAGCTCCTACTGTTGGGCAGATCCTAAGAGCGGGGTGTCTTTTGCCTACATCACCAATGCAAGAATCCCAGAGCCCTGGCACTCCTGGCGCTTGAACCAGATTGCCAACCTGGTGCATGCCGCGATTCGTCCGGTTGCCTGAGGCTTTGTCATGCCCAGTCTTGAATCGATACAGCAGGCCTACCTCGATGCAAGCTTCAAAGGTTTTCCGCTGGATCATCATCCCTTTCAGTTGGGACAGGCCGCTGAACAGGCTTTAAACCTCTTGGCTGGCGATTTGCCCTTCCCCTGTGCCATCTTGCGTGAGTCAGCGCTATCGCATAACAGCCGCTGGTATGCCGCTTTTGCAAAAGAACTCGGTATAGATTTTGCGCCTCATGGAAAAACAAGCATGGCGCCTCAGATTTTTGAGCGGCAGCTGCGCGATGGCGCCTGGGGTATCACGGTCGGGACGGTGCAGCAGGCCTGGATTGCACTGGATGCGGGCGTTGAGCGGGTCTTGATGGCCAATCAAATCGCATCAGCGGGTGAGGCGCAGCGATGGTTATCGATGACAGCGCGTTATCCCAAGGCAATCATGCTCAGCTTGATCGACTCGCAGGCGCAGTTGGAGATGCTTTGCAAGGCGGCTCAAGCCGCGCAGGCAGCGGATCATGCCAGGACGCAGCCCTTCAAAGTCTTGGTTGAGCTCGGGCGTGCCGGTGGACGAACCGGTTGCCGTAGTCTTGAGGATGCCTTGGAACTTGCCCTCGAAGTCAGTCGCCGGCCGGAACTCGAATTGCTGGGGGTTGAAGCCTACGAAGGACTTGCAGCCACGGGCGAGAGCGAAAAAGATGAGGCCATGGTGCATGACTGGATGCAGTCGCTCACAGCGCTCGTTGAGGCCATTGAACAGGCTAAGGCCTGGGATGGCAAGGAGGTCATCATCTCAGCGGGCGGCTCTTCGGTTTTTGATCTGGTGGCGAGGGCTCTGGTCAAGGCAAGACAGCATTTGACATGCTTAAGGCCGATACGCATTGTATTACGCTCGGGTTGTTATATCACACACGATGACGGCAACTACCGAAGACTGCAAACGGCGATGGAGGCCAGAGGCCTGAGTCAGACGATTCGTGAAGGATTGCCGATCACTTGTTGTGGGCCAGCATGGCACCGTGGATGGCTTCAAGGTGTCAAGCAAAGCGGGCTCATGCCGGCGATGGAGGTGTGGGCCTGCGTACAATCAAGGCCCGAACCGGACCTGGCGCTGGTCACCATGGGACGACGTGACGCGGGCTTTGATAGCGGCCTGCCCGCGCCGGTGTTGAGCTATCGTAAGGGACAGATAGAGGCTGTGCCTTCGCATTGGAAGCTGCAGGCCATGAACGATCAGCATGGCTATTTGAGGCTTCATGAGGAGGATGAATTGCAGGTCGGTGATCTTATCGGTTTTGGGATTTCTCATCCCTGCACCACGTTTGATAAGTGGCGTCTTTTTTGGGTCATCGATGATGCATACAATGTCATTTCAGCGATCCGGACCTTTTTTTAGCATGCAACATTTTTTTGAAGGAGTTGATGATGGGATTGTTTGATATGTTTAAGAGCGAGCCGCCCAAGCTCAACCCACGTATGGCTTTAGCCGTGGGATTGCTCTATATGATGGCCTCGGATGGACAAATCGAGGAAGAGGAAATCGGCCAACTGCAAAGCGTTGTGGGTGGTGATCGCAGTCTGCTTGAAACCGCTATCAAGTACTTGCGGGCCGTGAGCTTCGATCAGTTCCTGCAAGCTGCGCCTGGCGTGCTCAACGAGGCGCAACGCCTTTGCTTGTTGGTCAATGCCTGTGACTCCTTGCTTGCCGATGGTGTTGCCGCACCCCAGGAGCAAGCCATGTTTGGACAGCTGCTCAATGCAATGGCCGTGAGCGAAGATCAGTTTCGTCCCTACTTTCAGGCGATCGCAGTCAAGAATAATCGTTCGGTTTTTGGAAACTGATTGAGTTACCTGGTTTTTGCTGTGAATCAAGGAGCGCGCTAGTGACCGTGAAGACAGATTTCGAGCGGGTTGCAACCGAATGGGTAGAGAAAGCGCGACAGTTTCCAGCCGCTATCCTTGCCGATGTTGCAGGACGTCGAGGGGGCTTATCGGGCCGTATCAGGGCATTGAATCCGGCGATGCAGTTGGCAGGTCCCGCATTCACTGTGGAAGTAAGGCCAGGTGACAACTTAATGATTCACGCAGCGCTGATGCTTGCTCGTCCTGGTGATGTGCTGGTGGTCGACGGCAAAGGCGACTTAAGCTGTGCCCTCACGGGTGGCTTGATGGCTGCCCATGCCAAGGCCGCAGGCATTGCAGGTTTTGTGATTGATGGCGCGGTGCGCGATGTTGCCGAGTGCGCGCAGGGTGATTTTCCGATATTTGCCGCTGGGTTCAATCCCAATGGGCCGACGAAAGCGGTTGCAGGGCGAATCGGCAGCCCGATTTCGGCAGGCGGCATCGCGATTGAGCCTGGCGATCTGGTGATTGGCGATGCCGATGGCGTGACGGTTATTCCCAGGCATCAGGTGGCCTCGGTATTGGCTCAAGCTCAGGCCAAAGTGGATGCTGAGTCGGCTCGAATGGCTGAAATTGCTCGGGGAGATTTAATGCCCGATTTTCTAAACGCCTGTCTTCGTCATGCAGGGCTGATAGCGTCGCAGCAGGACTGGCAGGCTTTGGGTGCTTCGGAATAAGTCGCGCGGCTTTCACCCCCAGCAATCGGATTCGCCTGTCGAAGTTGAAACGCTTTAAGCACTGACTGGCCCAATGCCTGAGTAGGGCCGGGTCATCGGTTGCTTGAGCAAAACTTAAATCACGGGTGCTGGTCTTGAATTGATCGTTACGTATTTTAACACTTACGGCACGACAGAGCCGCTCTTTTTTTTGTAAATCAGCTGCAAGTTGCTGGCACAGTCGGGTAAACACCGCACCGAGTTCAAGGCGATCTTGTTTCGGATGCATATCTCGCTCGAGGGTTGTCTCGCGGCTCATTGAAATCGGTTCACTGGCGAGCACCAAAGGTCGTTCGTCGATGCCCCGGCTCGCATCGATCAGCCAACGGCCATGGGCCAAGCCAAAATGAGCTTGCAAATCGCTGGCCTTGCAAGCTGCGAGATGGGCGATTTGGTGAAGGCCAAGGGCCTGAAGCTTTGCCGCGGTTCGCGGACCAACACCATGGAGGCGTGAGACTGGAAGCGGCCAGAGCTTTTCTTGAATCGACGCGGCGGTCAAAAGGCTCAAGCCGTTTGGCTTTTGCATATCACTTGCAATTTTTGCCAAGAGCTTATTTGGCGCAAGTCCGATGGAGCAGCTGAGCCCGGTCGCATCGAAAATGCTCGATTGAAGATGGCGCGCCAAGTCCTGCGCGGCATCGATGTCCCCGCAATGGGTGAGATCGATATAAACCTCATCAATGCCACGATCTTCCATGGCCAGACCGTGGCTGCTGATGATGGCCTTAAAGCGCCGCGAATAGTCGCGATAACGTTCAAAATCGGCAGCGAGTAAGATGGCTTCAGGGCAACGCTCGGCGGCTTTCATCAGCCCCATGCCTGAGCCGATGGCAAATGCCCTGGCCGCATAACTCGCTGTGGTGATCACACCTCGGCCCTGATACTGTCGAAGACGAGGCATGCGATCTGCGGCAATGCGTTCGTGTGAGCCGTACTCGGCAAGCAGACGATCCATTTGATGCGCGATGCTTTTTGAGCGGCCGCCGACCACAAGCGAGAGCCCTTGCAGCTGAGGAAAGCGCAGCAGTTCAACGGATGCAAAAAAAGCATCCATGTCGAGATGGGCAATCAGCCTTGGCAAAGGCTTTTCTGCCATGTTTGCAAGGTCATCGGGCAGCCTTAGCCCCTCATGGAGGACTATTGCTCGCGTTGTTTGCATCTGCAGCGATAATCAAACGGCATTTTTATCTTTAGTGAGCGCACAACCGTGAATATTTTTGCGTCGATTGTCTCGATCATAAGCCTAAGTCTTTTTGCTTTCCCGGTACAAGCACAGTCAAGCGCTGGTCCAATCCGCATTGGCGAGATCAATAGCTATAAGGCTCAGGCTGCCTTTCTTGAACCTTACCGCAAGGGGATCGATTTGGCCCTCGAGGAAGTCAATGCCGCCGGTGGCGTGCTGGGTCGTAAACTCCAAGTCATTTACCGAGACGACAATGCATCGCCTGCCGATGCGGTGCGCGCTGCAGAAGAGTTGCTCAGCGCTGAGAAGGTCGATGTGCTCGCCGGCACATTCTTGTCTCACGTGGGTCTCGCGGTTTCGGATCTTGCGCGTCAGCGCAAGGTTTTTTTCCTTGCCTCAGAGCCGCTCACCGACAAGATTGTCTGGCAACAAGGGCATCGCTACACATTTCGTTTACGGCCTTCGACCTATATGCAAGTCGACATGCTGATTGCGGAGGCTGTCGCGCTCAAGCGTCGGCGTTGGGCTCTGGTGTACCCGAACTATGAATACGGACAGTCCGCGGTAGCAAGCTTTAAGGCTCGGCTTAAGGCTTTGCAGCCTGATGTGGAATTCGTGGCCGAGCAGGCTAGCCCACTCGGTAAACTAGACGCTGGACCGGTCGTCCAAGCCCTGGACGAGGCAAAGCCTGAAGCAATCTTCAATGTGCTCTTTGGGGCAGATTTAGCCAAGTTTGTTCGTGAAGGCAATAACCGTGGGTTATTCGAAAAAGCGGCGGTGGTTAGCTTGCTGACTGGTGAGCCAGAATATCTTGATCCGCTGAAAGCAGAGGCGCCTCAGGGCTGGATTGTGACCGGATACCCCTGGTATGCGATCGATACGCCGGCGCACAAGCGATTTCTTGATGCTTATCAGAACCGATATAAAGATTATCCGCGACTTGGTTCGGTGGTGGGCTACAGCACGATTAAAGCGCTCGCTGCAGGATTTAAGGCTGCAGGCAGCGTCGATACTGAAAAGCTTGTTGTCGCTTTCCAGGGCTTGGCCTTCGATACACCCTTTGGCACAGCACGCTTTCGCGCCATCGATCATCAAAGCACCATGGGTGCTTTTGTCGGGCGGATCGCCGTGCAATCCGGTAAAGGTGTGATGCAACAGATCCGCTACGCCGATGGGGCGAAACACCTGCCAAGCGACGAGCAGGTCCGGCAACTACGCCCCAAACCCTGAGCTGAAGGGCTAGCGATATCGCGACAAGCCTGTGTTGCGCAAACCCTCTGCAAAGGCGAATCGGCCTCGCGCTTGATGGTATCGATGGTTGCGATCCATGGAAAGTCTGCTTATTCAGTTACTCAACGGGCTTGCCAGCGCCTCGACCCTTTTTTTGATGGCCTCGGGCTTATCGCTTATCTTCGGTGTCAGCCGAATCGTGAATTTCGCCCATGGATCGTTCTATATGCTGGGACTCTACCTGGCCTGCACGTCGGCGGCATGGCTTGGGACTAAGTTTCCGTCGCAAGATGGTCTGGCGTTTTGGGCGGCGGTTTTGTTAAGCGGTCTTTTCGTCGGGGGTCTTGGTTATCTGATAGAGCGCGGCATCTTGCGTCGGATTTATGCAGCGCCGGAGTTAATGCAATTGCTGGCAAGTTTTGCGCTTGTTTTGATCATTCGCGATGCCGCCCTTGCGATCTTCGGGGCGGAGGATTTGCTCGGGCCAAGAGCGCCCGGGCTTACCGGTTATATCAGTATCTTCGATCGGCGGTTTCCGGTTTACGATTTGATGCTGATCGCCATCGGACCACTGGTGCTTGCTTTGTTATGGGCATTAATTCGATATAGTCATTGGGGACTCTGTGTCCGGGCAGCAAGCGAAGACCGCGATATGTGTGCATTACTCGGTGTGAATCAGCCAGCCCTGATGGCTTCGGTGTTTGCTTTGGGGGCAGCATTGGCAGCGCTTGCGGGCGCGCTGCAAATGCCGCGTGAGCCTGCACATTTGGCCTTGGACTTGCAGGTTGTCGGCGACGCATTTGTGGTCGTGGTGGTCGGCGGGCTTGGATCAATACCCGGTGCTTTTTTAGCCTCGCTTTGTATCGGTATGACCAAGGCGCTTTGTGCTTGGGCCGGTACTGTGACCTGGTTCGGGATTGAGTTTGCCTTACCCAAGCTGACGCTTGTGGTGGAATTCCTGATCATGGCTTTGGTGCTGATCATTCGGCCATGGGGTTTGATGGGCAAGGCCTTGAGCCTTCCCCGTTTAGTGCATCGCCCGGAGACAGCGCCGCGTCCACTGAGTCGCCTGCAGCTTTCGATCTTGTTTGTGGGCATCGTGCTGACAGGTCTGGCAATCGGCTTCTCGGGTCCGAAGGATTATGGTATCGTTCTAGTTATTGATATCATGTTGATGATCATGCTTGCGGCCTCCTTGCATTGGATGATGTCGGCAGCCGGATTGCACTCTTTTGGCCATGCGGCTTACTTCGGTGCTGGCGCCTATGCCGCAGCCCTGTTGAGTTTGAAGCTCAAGTGGGGGTTTCTGGCCAGTGTTTTGCTCGCACCTTGGATTGCCGCAACTTTGGCGATGCTTTTTGCCAGTGCCTGTATCCGGCTGAGCGGTGTTTACCTCGCAATGTTGACACTGGCCTTTGCGCAAATCGTTTGGTCGGTGATTTTCCAATGGGACGATTTTGCAGGTGGCAGTAACGGTCTGGTTGGCATCTGGCCTGAGGGCATATTTGCAGAGCGACGTGTCTTTGCTTATTTTGTTTTGTTTTTACTCATTATATCGTTCTATATAATAAGATGCATGCATCGCAGCTATTGGGCGCTTGCTTTGCGCGCTGCACGTGATGCGCCGCTCAGGTTTCAAGCACAGGGGCTTGCCAAGGAGCCGCTGCAGTGGTTTGCATTTGTGAGTGCTGCCTGGCTTGCAGGGCTTGCAGGTGCCTTGTTCGCCTTTTCAAAGGGAAGCATTGCGCCCGATCTTTTATCCATCAGTCGTTCCGTGGATATCTTGGTGATGGTTTTGCTTGGTGGTTTGCAAAGCGTGTGGGGTCCGCTCTGGGGCGCGTTGAGCTTGACTGTTTTGCAGGACTGGCTCGCCAGAGACTGGGACTATTGGCGGGGAGTGCTCGGGCTGATGTTGTTAGGGCTTGTCCTGCTTTGGCCAGGGGGTTTAAGCGCCTTTAGGCTTGTTAATCCTTTTGTGGCGCGACGATGAAGGGTCAAGTCGCAATGGAGGCGATGGCTCAGGGCGTTTCGTCCACGATGCCGATATTGCAGGCCCGGCGGCTTTGTAAAGCTTTCGGCGGCTTGAAAGCGGTCGATGAACTCAGCTTTTCGCTCGCAAGGGGCGAGTTATTGGCCTTGATTGGACCAAACGGTGCAGGCAAAACCACTTGTTTTCATCTGCTTCATGGGCATTTGACGCCTGATCAAGGCAGTATTTTGCTCCGTGGTCAAGACATCACCAAGGCCGATTCAATCAGGCGGGCAAGCCTGGGGATGGCAAGAACCTTTCAGGTTACTGCCATCTATCCCGCGCTGAGAGTGATTGACCATTTGCTTTTTGCCGAGCGCTGCATGAGTTTTCGCGGGCTGGACTGGCTTGAACCGGTCTCCATCAAGAATTCGTCGCTTGCGCTCGATTGGCTCAAGCGCCTGCATCTTGATGCGCTTGCTGAGCGTTTTGCGCATGAGTTGTCCTACGGCGATCTGAAAAGGCTCGAGCTTGCCATGGTGCTTGCTCAGCGTCCGGCGCTGCTGCTCATGGATGAGCCAACCGCCGGGCTGCCCCCGGCTGAGCGCCAGGACTTGATGCGTTTGGTCGAGACGCTGACGCGGCAAGAGCAACTGGCCGTTCTCTTAACCGAGCATGCGATGGACGTGGTTTTTGGCTTTGCAGATCGCTTGATGGTGATGCACCGGGGCCGATTGATTGCCCAAGGCAGTGCTGAAGTGATTGCAAAAGATCCTGAAGTCAGGCAAGCCTATCTCGGGAGTCTTAACCTCGAGGCAATTCTGTCCTCACGGCATCAGCATCGCGTCGTCGACGAAAAAAGTGCTACCAGCGCCAGCCACTGAGTCATGGCCTTGACGAAGAAGCCATTGCTTGAGGTCAGCAAACTCTGTGCCTTTTACGGTGCGGCGCAAGTCCTCTTCGACATCAGCTTTTTTTTGCGGCAAGGCGAAGTACTTGCCCTGGTTGGCCCCAACGGGGCGGGTAAATCAAGCACGCTGAGGTCAATTGTCTCCTGGATCGATCGCTGGGAAGGTGAGATTCGCTTCAAGGGCCAGTCCTTGAAATCACTTCCAAGCCATGAGATTGCTGCGCTCGGTATTGCGCTTGTGCCGGAAGATCGCCGGATATTCACAAGCCTCACTGTCGCAGAAAATCTTGAACTGGGCAGGCAGGTATTAAAGGCAGGCAGGCGTGGTCCGATGCCTGCGCAAGCAAGCGGCCGACAGGCCTGGGATCTTGATGCCGTGTTGACCTTGTTTCCGGCCCTTGGGTCAATGCTCAGGCGGCCTGCAGGACAGATGTCAGGCGGCGAGCAGCAAATGCTCACGATCGCAAGAGCACTGATGGGTCAGCCCTTACTCTTGTTGCTCGATGAACCGTCTGAGGGCGTGGCACCGAAGATCGTCGAGAGCATGGCGCAAGCGATCCTGGCCATGAAGCAAGCGGGTCAATCCATCCTGCTTTCTGAGCAAAACAGCTATTTTTGTGACGCGATCGCCGATCGACAGCTCAGGCTGCTGCAAGGTTCTCTGTGCTAGGGCCGTTTGACCGGGATCAGGATTTCATTGCGCCGGTTAAAGGGCAGCGTGAAAGGATCGTTATACCTTGCGATTTGTGCGCTGCCTGTGCTGATCCAACCTTTGGATTGAATCCATTGCTGAAGTTCTTCGCTGCGCGTGGCGATGGCTGACTCGGTGGTAAAGCCGGAAAACCGGATGACTGCGAAAAGCCCCTCGCTCACTTCGCGAAGTCGCACCGCACTGTTATTCGGTTTGGGCAGGGTCTGCAAGCGATAACTCGAGGGCATCACGAAATGCATGCGCCATTGTCCACCCTGTGTACCAGGGTCTGGTTCGACGGTGACCGGGGCCGTCATGGCGATTTTTTCAGAACGATCGGGTTGGGTAATCGATTGATTGTTGCCAAAAATATAATCAGCAATCAGCCGAAAGCCGCGGCGTGAGGCCTCATCGAAGCTGCCTTGCACCTGGACCTCAGCAACGGTAAAGGGCGCATAAGACCGCAGTTCCATGCGATCTTCTTGCAACAAGCTTTTGTACGACGGCTCTTCAATCGCCATGGCCAGGCCTGAACCAAGCGCAAAGAAAAGGGCGATAAGCCATTTAGCCATGCGCCAGCAGTTTTTGTGCCAGAGCGGTCCACATGCGAATCGATGCAGGCAGTAAATCGTCATTGAAATCATATCCTGGATGATGAACCATGCATGTGCCTGGCGCGTCACCATTACCCATGAGGAAATAGCAACCCGGCCTGACTTCGAGCATGCTGGCGAAATCCTCGCTACCAGCAATGGGCGGAGTTTGCCCGTCAACCATTGCGTCGCCAAAACATTCCCTGGCAACTTGCTCGACCAATGCGCTGCTTGCAGGATGATTGACCAAGACTGGATAGCCTCTGCGGTAGTTCACCGTCGCAGCACATCCAAAGCTTTCGCACTGAAGCTTGATGAGTTCATGCATGCGTTGCTCAAGTAAATCCCGGGTCTTCGGATCGAGCGATCGCACACTGAGTTCGAGTCTGGCCTCTTGCGGAATCACGTTATGGGTACCTTTGTCCCCGGCAATAAGCTTTCCGATAGAAATCACCGCACTTGCGAAGGGATCGATATTGCGCGACACAATGCTTTGCAAGGCCATGACGACCGAGGCCGCAGCCACCGTGGGATCAATCGTGCTGTGAGGAAAGGCGGCATGTCCCCCTTTCCCGCTGATGAGTACATCGACACGGTCGCTTGAGGCCATCATTGGACCGGGGCGCAATTGCACCCGTCCGAGCGCTACCGTCGGGGCATTGTGCATGCCAAAGATCTGATCGCAGGGAAAGCGATCAAACAGGCCGTCCCTGACCATGGCCATCGCACCGCCCCCGTCCTGACCATTTTCTTCGGCAGGCTGGAAAATTAGATTCAGACGACCAGACCAGTGTTCGCATGCGCCGCCTGCTTTGCGTTGGGCGATCAAGCGGGCTGCACCGAGCAGACTTGCGGTGTGGCCATCGTGACCGCAAGCATGCATGATGCCGGGGCGTCGACTTGCATAAGTCCTTCCCGTTTGTTCTTGAATCGGTAGAGCATCCATGTCAGCGCGAAAGCCAAAGCCGCGTGTCTTGTGAGCAGCGTCTTGACTCATAGATCCAAAGGTCATAACACCGACAACACCCGTCCTACCAATCCCTTGGTACACGTCGTAGCCCCACATGCGAAGCATACTCGCGACCATGGAGGCGGTCCGGTGCTCTTCAAAGGCAAGTTCGGGTTGCTGATGAATACTTTGGCGAAGCAAACGCGCAAGGTAAGCGCTCGTTACAAGTTCTTGATCATCAGCGTCGGCCTGGGCTCGGATGGTGTCAAGCGCTTTTCCGTTGTGAATCGATTCGATGAACGCCAAAGTCTCTGCGTCAAGCGTGGTGTCAGTAGCCAAGTGTGCTCCAGGAACTTTTTGGTTGATGAACCACCATTGTGTCAGCTAAGACGGATTCCGAAAACCCACTGATAACAATCATGAGGATGCTTTATGCGAACAAGAACACCATTAGGCCCTGCGCTCCTGTTAGGGATGTCTTGCGCTCTGGTGCTGACCACCAGCTTTGCCCAGACCATGCCAAGTTCACCGCAAGCCCCTGTTGCACCTGCTGCGCCGGGCATACCTTATTTGTCAGACATGCGATCAATGCATGATGTGCATGGCCAACAGCACCGCAGGCGGATGATGCATCAACACAGGGTAGACCCGGTAAGCGCCCTGACAATGCGGCTTGATCGGCTGGGAAATGATCTTCATCTTAAAGCGGAACAACAGGCAGCTTGGGAAGCTTTGCGCAATCACCTCATCTCACGGGCACAACAGGCTGCTGAACAGATGAAAGCAAAGCGCGCTGCCATGATGCAAAGCGTGCCTGGTCATGCTGCTGCGCGCAGCGCTCCAGAGTCGCCTGGCCTCATCCAGCAAAACCTCAACCCTGATGAGGCGCTTGTGCAAAGGGCACAACGATTGCGGGATCAGGCAAACCAACTCGATCAAACAGCCCTGCTGGTGAAGGCGCTCCACGAAAAACTCTCGCCCGAACAACGCACCATCATGAGATTGCACCGCGAACGGCAGCCCGCCCGGATAAGAGCCTGGCAAGCCATGAAGCATGGTGCGCCGGCGATGCCCGGGTTTGGTCCGGCCGATGCCATGAGGCGGGGTGCAATAAGCGATGACGATTCCCAGGCTATCGGCGGGTTAGAGCAAACCCAAGCGATGATGGCCATGCTCGAAGCCTTTCAAGGTTTTGATCAAGCGGATGCCCTTGATGAGGCATTGTCATTGATTCGATAGCAGCAGGCCTGGTCATGAAGTGATGGCCAGGATCAGCATGCTCAATCCGGAAAAAAGCATCACCGCCTCCATCAGGCGCATGAATGTTTGTTCCGAAAGGGCAAGCACGATGCGTTTGGATAAGGTTGACCCAGCAAAGACAAAGCCACCAATCAACAAACCCTGGCTTACTGCCTGAAGATCGATCACATCGAGTTGATGAAAACGCAGGCCCTTGGCAGCGAACATCAGGAGCGAGGCTGCCGCTTCGGTGCCCAGAAACGCACCCTTGCTTAGCCCAAGCGCTAAAAAGAAGGGTGTATTGAGGGGCCCTGTGGTGGCGACGATCCCGCTCAGATAGCCGATCACCGCGCCGACCCACAACATCTGTGGCGGTTTTAGGCGAATTGCCTGTCGCCCCAGCCAGCGACGCATGGGGATCATCATCATGAGAAAAAGCCCCAAACAGATTTCGACAAAGCGGGGTGTCAGTTGGACCAAGGTGTTTGCACCCAGCACCACGGCCGGGACTGCGCTGAGACTGAAATAAAGCATGGCTTTGAAATCAACGAGTCGCCACCACAGCAAGACCCGGCTGCCGTTGGCAACGATGGCGATCAGCGCAACAATCGGTATGGTTTTGATCGGACCGTAAAGATGCACCAGCAAGGGCATCAACATAATGCTCGTTCCAAAACCAATGACACCGCCCAATAAACCTGCGGCGATCGCGGTAGGATAGATCAACCATTCAGCAATCATCGGATCAATAAAAGGAGCGATCGGCCATGGTTCGTATTGGCGACAGCTTAAAGGATCAAAGGGTTTTCATCACCCAAGCAAAGGATTTCATGGGTCCGGTGCTTTGCAGATGTTTTCAGGACCATGGCGCCCGAGTGATCGCCGACGAGAGCGATCCGAGCGATGTCAGTACGTTTGCAACAAGTATTCGCGCGGCGGTCGAGCATGAACCCATCGATGTGGTGATTGCGAATTTAGCCGTTCCTTCGCCGATCACCCGTGCTCATCAGGTTGACGACGCGGAATGGCGTTCAGTTTTCGGTGCGCTTGTCGATCCGCTGCCGCGGATCGCACGAGGATTCTTGCCTGGGATGATCGAACGCAAGCGCGGCAAATTACTGGTCATGGGCAGTGCGACCGCTTTGCGGGGGCAGCGCAATGTTTCAAGCTATGCCGCAGCGCGTGGGGCGCAGCTTTCTTGGGTTCGCGCCGTTGGGGTTGAGATGGCCTTGCACCAGATTCATGTGAATCTGATCGCGCAAAACTTTGTTGAAAACCCAACTTACTATCCCCCCGAGGTTCAGGCTTTGCCCGCATTTCAAGAACGTTTAAAGCGCGAGGTGCCCTTGGGAAGGCTTGCAAGCCCTGAAGAGGACGCCTTGTTTGCGGTGTTTCTTGCTTCGCGCGAGGTCAATTTCTTCGCAGGCCAGGCATTTCCCTTTGCCGGTGGTTGGATTTAGCGATCGGGCTATGATCGCTGGTAAGACCTACAGATCTGTGACATGTCACGAGGAGACTTCGTTATGGCCATGCGATATAACAACAAGCATCGATCAGGAAAAAGCCAAGTACTGACAAGAGCCACGTTGAAGGCTTTCGGTACCAGTCTGCTCGCCCTAAGCCTCGGGTTTGGCGCCATGAGCACGCAGGTTCTCGCACAGTCAGCGGCTGGCTGGCCCGGCGGGAAACCGATTCGATTGATTTCTCCTTTTCCGCCAGGCGGTACGACGGACCAGCTCGCAAGACTTGTGGCTCAGCCTTTATCGCAGGCGCTCGGTACCCAAGTGCTCGTTGAGAATCGCCCGGGTGGCAATGGATCCATCGGGACACTGGCAGCGGCCAAGGCCCCGGCCGATGGCCACACCTTTGTCTTTGTTTTTGATACGCATGGGACCAATCCTAGTCTGATTCCCAATATGCCCTTTGATACGCGTAACGATCTCTCACCGGTTATGCTGATTGCCACCGGCGCGATGGTAATCGTCGCGCATAAATCGCAACCCCAGCGCAGCTTTGCCGACTTGGTCAAATCGGCAAAGTCCTCACCTGGTGGTGTAAATTATGGAACGATTGGTTCGGGTAGTCTTGCTCAGCTTGCGATGACCAGCCTTTCCTCGCAAATGAAGTTCCCCATGCAACATGTGCCCTACAAGGGCGGCGGCCCACTCGCTCAGGATGCGATCGCAGGACATATTCCGACCGCGATGGCAACCACCGCGCTTTTCTCAAGCCATATCAAGGCTGGAACACTTTTTCCGCTCGCTGTAACCTCGGCAAAACGCGATCCTGTCTTGCCGGATGTGCCAACGGTCGCTGAACAAGGCCTCCCGGGCTTTGAAGCTTTGGCCTGGTGGGGCGTGTTCGCACCGGCAAAAACACCGCCCGAAATCGTTGCTCGCGTGAATAACGAGCTCGCAAAAATTTTCTCAGAGCCTGCTGTGAGGGAACGCCTCACGAATCAGGGTATGAACCTCAGCCTGTCCTCGCCTGAGCTACTGGGTAAATTTCTTGATGAACAAATCAGCCGCTGGGCCAAGGTCATCAAGGAACACGGTATCACTGCCGGCAGCTAGCTTTTGATCAATCCAATACCTTCTGTTGATCAAGTCAACGCAAGTGCGACATGCTTCAGATAAGCGGGGCGCTTGAGCATACGCTGATAGTAGTCCTCCAACGCAGGCAGGGCAGGATGTTCGATCGGTAGTTTGAGCCATCGATGCACAAAGGCCGCGGTCGGGACGTCGGCCAGCGTGAATCGATCGCCATGCATAAAACCTGTTTTTTCAAGCTGACCGTTGATAATGCGCATGCATCGCTCTGATTCGGCAATAGCGTTTGAGATGGCTGCTGCGTTTCGTTTTGCTTCGGGGGTCCGGACAAGCTGCCAGAACAAAGGCGTCATCCCTTGACTGATGCTGATCGAAGCCCAGTCCATCCAGCGCTCGACGCTAAAGCGTTGCACAGGATCTTCTGGCATCAAGTCGTCGCGTCGATGTTTCACGGCCAGATACCGGCAAATCACATTCGATTCAAAAAGTATGGTGCCGTTATCGTCGATGGTGGGTACGCGCCGATTAGGGTTCATCGCCCCGTATTCGGGCGTGTCGACGATCCCGTATTGCAGGCCTGCATCGATTTGTTCGATCGCCAAGCTGAGCTCATCACAGATCCAGAGCACTTTCATCACATTGATGGAATTGCGTCGCCCCCAGACTTTTATCATCATCGACTCCCTATGCTTGCTATTGCTTTTGCACCAACAAAAACGGCCCGCTCACCAAGCTGATCTTCAAGCCTGAGTAATTCGTTCCATTTAACCATGCGTTCGCCTCGTGAGAACGATCCAACTTTAAGTTGAGGAACCTGCCAGGCCAGCGCCAAATGCACAATGCTTTGATCCTCGGTTTCTCCAGAGCGGGCGGATACGATCCCTTGATAGCCGACTGCCTTGGCCGCCAGCCAGGCTTGCAAGGTTTCACTAAGCGTTCCTCTTTGATTGGGCTTAAGCAAGACAGCATTGGCAGCCCCGATGCTTGCGGCCTTTTTGATGCGTTCTGCGCTGGTCACCAGAAAATCGTCGCCCACGATTTGTAAGCGATGGCCAAGTGCCTTGGTAAAGTCAATGAAGCCGTCACTGTCATCTTCGGCCAGGGGGTCTTCGATCGATGCAATCGGATAGCGCCTGGCCCAATCACCCAACATCTCAATCATTGCCGCTGCATCGAGTTCATGCCCTTCAAGCGCAAGCTGATAAGCCCCCTTGTCAAACCATTGGGTGGCTGCGATATCGAGTGCAATCCAAACCTGTTCGCCTGGTCTTAGCCCAGCGATCTCGATACTTTCCACCAGACAATCAAGTGCTTCTTCGTTGCGTTGAAAATCGGGCCACCAACCGCCTTCATCGGCAACCCCGAAGCTGGCGCGACGTTTGCGCATCACTTCGCCCGCGGCGCGATACACCCTGGCGGTCCATGACAGCGCTTGCGCCACCGAGTCTGCAGCAGGGCATGTGATCATCAGATCCTGAATATCGATGCGCCGGCCCGCATGCGCGCCGCCTCCAAAAATCTGGATCTGTGGTAGAGGCAGTTGCCATCGATCATCCGGATGGTTCTTTTGTTTGCTCGCCTCAGGCATGGCGGCGGCGAGATGCTCGAATAGGGGCAGGCCTTTGGACAAGGCTGCGGCCTTCGCGCAGGCGATTGAGACGGCGATGGTGGTGTTTGCGCCGATCATGGCCTTATTGGCTTTTTTATCTGCATCGATCAAGGATTGATCCACAAGCGGTTGGTCACTGGCCGCTAGGCCAAGCAGTCTCGGCCGGAGCACGCTTTGGCACTGTTTTAAGGCCTGCTGAACATCGTAGCCGCCATGATCAAGATCTTGCTCGCCATCACGAAGCTCGATCGCTTCGTGTCGTCCTGTTGATGCCCCTGCTGGCGCTTGTCCCAGGCCGACGCTGCCATCATCGAGTTCGACCTGCGCCTCAATCGTCGGGCGTCCGCGGCTATCCCAAATTCGCCGAGCGTGAAGCTCGATAATGCTGGCCTCTTTCATCTTGTCCCTTTGTCGCCTTTCGCATGCCTGATGGGATTCAGATCTGGCCCTAGCGCAGGCCTGACGCGCCCCATTGCGCATTGATATCCTCAAGGCAAAGCGTAGCAGCAGCCAGGGCCTTGCGGGCAAGCCTTCGAACCAGATCTTTTTGCGAGGCGCTCGTCAGATATTCAACGGGTGATTTACCGTCAACGCGTGCCAGGGCCAAGGCGGGCAAGAGCTTGGCTACCCGTTGCTCAAGACTATCCCAGCTTTCCCAGGCCTGGTACTGATTAAAGGCGCAGCGATAGCCTTCGACGAGTTGGGAAAAACTGGATCGATATAACTCAAGATGCGCGGGCATCCAGAGTCGTTTGAGCAAGAGATGGTTAAGACAAAAGGCAAGATCAAAAGCGGGATCACCCCAGCAGGCACACTCTGCATCAAGAAATACCGGTCCATCAGGTCCGAGCAAAATATTCTTTGGACTGACGTCACCGTGAATAAGGCTATGTCTGCCTTGGGCGGCGAGCCCGGCGAGTTCGAGCAATAATGCCTTTAGGTCCGGATGATTTTCAGCTGTTGCAAGCAGATAAGGCTCAAGACGGATGGCAATAAAAACTGGCATATTGTCGAAGGCCGCAAGCAGTTCGGGTTCTTTTGCAGCCTGCCCATGAATGTGAGCTAAACGAACGCCCACGGCCCTTGCATCATCAGCGCTGCAATGGCCGCGATATAGCATTTGTTTCCACAGCGGATAGTCGGCGTGGGGCAGATAAGGCATCAACAACATGCCTTTTTTCGCATCATTGGCCAGACAGGCCGGGGCATAACTGGGATCGACACGGTTGACAAATCGCATCCAGTCGGCTTCGGAGGCATTTCTTGAGATGGGTGCCTCCCAGACGGCAGCCACTTTGAGTCGGCCTAAAGCACGCTTCACACAGTAGGATTTGCCTTCGCGTTCGAATCGCCAGATGTCCGAGGAAACACCGCCCTCAAGGGGAACCGCGTCAATGATTTCCTCGGCTTGGCACCAAGCGATGTCGCAAAGCCAGTCGCGAAAAGCCGCCGGAAGTCTTTGGGGCTCAGGCCTCGTTGAACGCTGATTCAATGAGTTTCACCAAGCCATACAAGCTTTGATTAACCGGGGTCGCGACCGATAGCCGCCGACCTTCGCGGACCACAAAACCATTGAGATGATCAATTTCAGAAGGTTTCTTGCGGGCGATATCCTGGGCGGTTGAGGAAAGTTGCTTCGGCATGGCCTGCGCAATCTTGTCACAAATCTGTACAGCATCGGAAAGATCCAGCCCCACGCCGGCAGCGACCGACACGGCGACCACCTCCTCAATCACGGCACGCATGGTTTGCCGGATCGCGCTGTTGGCTGCGAGCGTGCCATAGTCGACCTGGGCGAGGGCCGATATCGCGTTGTAAGTGCAATTCACCAAGAGTTTGGCCCAGAGCGCCTGTTGAACCTGCTGGCTGACTTCCACAGGAATGCCGCTCGCGCTAAAGCAAGCTCGAATTTCCTCAAGCAGGGCTGCACTAACGGTGTTGGGTTGCATGGCGACTGCGCTGGACGCCATGGCAAGCTGTTGCTGCGCCTCAGACGGTGGCCCGATGACTAAATCGCCGCGTCCGAAATGCTGAATAAGTCCCGGTTCAGGCATGGCGGTCGCAACATAAACAACCGCTGGGATCACCAGGCGACCGAGCACTTGCTGAGCGCGAATCGGATTGTCAACCCCGTTTTGCAGACTCATCACCCAGCAGTCTTCAGGTAAATGGGCTCGCATCTGGAGCGCTGCATGTTCTGTATCGGTCGATTTAACGCACAGCAAAACACCTTCGGCGTCGCCTAAGTGGCTCGGGTCGCTGCTCACTTGAATCTGCGGCAGCTTTAAGGTGCTTTCCCAGTTGGCGCTTCGAATCGTGAGTCCGCCGGCAGCGATGGCATTTACCTGACGCTCACGCGCAATAAAGCAGACCGAATGGCCCGCTTTCGCGAGCATGCCGCCGAAATAGCCCCCGACGGCGCCCGCTCCCATCACAGCAATTCGCATCAATATCCCCTGTCGACCGCTTACCTACTTCAAACATCAGCCAAGGCCGCTGCATTTAGCAGCGCTGAAGGTTTGACATCAATCAGACGCTGGGCTAATCGTGAAGCGCCGCTTCGCCAAGAATTGAGATCCGCATGCGGTTTTTGATATAAGTACTGTCACGTGGCGGTAGCACCAGTGGCATTTTTTCAGGATCGATCTTGATTTGCGCAAAAAGACTGCCCCTTTTCTCATGAATGCGATCACGAAGTGCCTTGACTTCTTCCATCGTCCTCACATCGCGACAGTCCTTAATGCCACAGGCTCTCGCGATCCCCGACAGACTCACCCCATGTTTTGTTGCCGTATCCTGTTGGCCGGTTTCGCCGTAAGCCTCATTATCGAGCACGACAATGCTTAAATTAGGCGCCTTGCTGATGCCGATGGTGGCAAGGCTACCGATGCCCATGAGCATTTCACCGTCGCCAGTCACCACAAGCACCTGCCTTTTGGGTTGTGCCAAGGCAAGCCCGAGGCCCAGCACAGCGGCGCCGCCCATGGCGCCCCACATCGGGAAATTATTAGCATGATCGCCGGCTGCGGTAATGTCCCAAGCGGGCGCGCCGAGTCCGCCAATCACCAACAGGTCGCCGCGTTCTGCAAGCAAGGTTTCAACAACCTTGCGCCTTTTGAGTTGTTTAGCCATGGTCACTAAGCCGCTTGAGCAAGTTTGCGAAAGTCTTTGGCACCCAACAGCTTTTGCCCGAGCAAGACGGCTGTGGCGCGATAACCGTTATAGGCAAGTTTCATAGCACCTTCAACCGCTTCGATGACCTCATCGGCTGCGTCGGCGCGCTTCACAATCACACCCATGGCCTCCAGGACCGTTTGCGTCGCCTGGCCCATGGGAATTTGCGCAGCATTAAATTCCCCATGATCACCCCGCATGGTGATGAGCATCAATAAAGGGAACTGACACATGCTTGAAAGACTCAGCATGTTGATGCAATTACCGACCCCCGAGCTTTGCATGAGCAAAACCCCACGCTGTCCGCCGAGCCAAGCGCCGCCTAAAAGGGCAACACCCTCTTCCTCGGTGGTGAGCCGCACCATGGTCATGCTCGGGTCAGCCTCGCAAAGCTTGATCAGCGGCGCGTGGCCCGCATCGGGTACGAGCGCAAGCTGCTGAATGTTTTGCGTTTTCAGCAAGGCATAAAGTTCACGCGGCCAGCTTTGATCTGGTTTGGCATCGGCATAATGCTCAAGTTTTTTGCGACGCGTTGCCGGTGTCCTTGTTGTCTTTGAAGCCATATCAACCTTCCTAAGCGAGCATCAATCCGCTGCATTCTAAGGAAGGATTTACAGCAAAGGCGTAACGCAGCACAGGGGTGATCCTGAAGATCGCCTGCGATGCTGTTGTAAAGTCAAAAACCGGACCGTCTCACAGGCCGACTCTGGATCGATGATGGATTCGGGTCAATGCCATGGACGCAGTTTTTAGCGTTTGAAGGAGTGAAATCAAGATGGCACAAGCAGTAAGCGAAGCCCTTGTGGCTGAAATCGAGGCGGCGTTCAATAGCCGTGATGTCGACCGTATTCTTGAATACTTTGCAGAGGATGGTGTTTTTGCCACGGCACGCGGGCCGGTCAAAGAGGGCATCGAACTGAAAGGCAAAAAGGCGATTGGCGATTTTTTGCGCGAGCGCTTCTCCTATATTCCTGACATGTACTGGCATCCTCAGTACCGGTTTGTAAGCGCCTGTGGCCAGTATGCGGTCTCATATTGGATCGTGACCGGCACCAATCAGCGCAGCGGTCTCAAACTCGAGCTTAACGGTTGCGATATTTTTCGGTTTCAAGCTGGCAAGCTGATTCATAAGGACACCTTTTGGAAGGCGATCGAGTGAAATCGCCAGACAGGATGCTTGACCAGAGCGATCAGCCAGCGATGCTGCGACGCGCATCAAAGCGGATCGACGCGGTGGAACTCCCGATCATTCCAACGATTGCAGCGATGGTCAGGGACAATCCTGGCTGTATCTCGCTTGGCCAGGGTGTGGTGAGCTACGGGCCGCCAGCTGACGATGTTGCGCGTCTGCCAGGCTTGATGGCTGACTTGCAATTGAATAAGTACCAGGCGGTTTCGGGTTTGCCTGCACTGACTGATGCGCTCACAAAGAAGCTTGAAGCGGTTAATCGGGTCGACATCGCCAACGGCTACCGAATCATGGTGACCGCGGGCAGTAACATGGCGTTTTTAAACGCCGTGCTTGCTGTTGCCGATCCGGGCGATGAGTTTATCTTGCCGCTTCCTTATTATTTCAATCAGGAAATGGCCGTCAAAATGTGCGATGCTGTGCCGGTTGCGGTCCCCAGCCTTGAAGATTATCAACTTGATATCGAAGCCATCGAAGCCGCGATCAGCCCGAAAACCCGCGCGATTGTTACTGTTTCACCGAATAATCCCACCGGTGTGGTGTACCGCCCGGAAGACCTCGCTCGCATCAATCACCTCTGTAAACGCTATGGTCTTTATCATTTTTCGGATGAAGCCTACGAGTACTTCACCTATGAAGGTGCTAAGCACTATTCGGCTGCAAGCGCCGGGAGCGCTTGCGAGCATACTTTGTCGTTTTTTTCATTTTCAAAGAACTACGGTATGGCGAGCTGGCGGGTGGGCTATGTTGTTTACCCCGAGCATTTGCATGAAGCGATGAACAAGGTTCAGGATACGAATCTGATTTGCGCGCCGGTGATTTCGCAACTTCTCGCTTTGCAGGTGCTTAACCGTCCTCGGGCATCCATCGACGAGCAAGTGAATCATCTATCGAAAGTACGATCTAAAGTGTATGACATTTTGTCCCCCCTCAGGCCGCTTGCCGATTTTCATCCCACACAGGGTGCCTTTTATGTGCTGGTTTCGCTGCCAGGGGTTGAGGATCCCCTTGCCTTCAATCACTTTCTGGCCAGAGAACACAAGGTTGCCTGTGTGCCTGGGTTTGCTTTTGGTTTAAGCGATACCCAGCTTCGCAACGTTCAGCGTCTGTCCTACGGGGCACTTGCACCAGAAACCGTGGTTGAAGGGGTTAATCGATTTGTCGCCGGCGTCAGGGATTGGTATAAATAATAACGTTCGCGATAGCATAATAGATGAATGCATCGGTTTTAATCAGTGAAGTGGGACCGCGCGATGGGCTTCAGTCGGTCAAGGCTTTCATGCCGACGATCGATAAAATCGCCTGGATTACTGCGCTTCATGCTGCAGGTGTTCAAGAAATCGAGGTGAGCTCCTTTGTGCCTGCGCGTTTGTTGCCTCAACTTGCCGACGCTACCGAAGTGGTTCAACACGCGCTCAAGCTACCTGGCCTCACGGTCATGGCCTTGGTGCCCAACCTGAAGGGTGCGCAGGCTGCAATTGCCGCGGGCGTACACAAGCTGACGATCCCGGTGTCCGCAAGCCAGGCGCATGCCATGGCCAATGTGCGCAAATCACGTGAACAAATGATCGCGGAGGTGGCTCAGATTGTTGCCTACCGCAATGCCCATGCGCCAGGCGTTCATATTGAAGCGAACGTGGCCACAGCTTTTGGTTGCACGATACAGGGCGAGGTGCCCGAAGACGAGGTGCTCGAGCTTGCTTGTGCGCTTGCGGCCTGCGGCGCCGATGAAACGGGACTCTCAGATACCACCGGTTATGCAAACCCGGCGCAAATTCGCAGGCTCTTTCGCCGTGTTCGTGAGGCCATTGGCGTCAAGACTGGCGCTGCACATTTGCACAACACCCGAGGGCTTGGTTTGGCCAATTGTTTGGCGGCTTTTGAGGAGGGCGTTCGTACCTTTGACAGTTCCATGGCAGGTCTTGGTGGATGCCCTTATGCCCCGGGTGCTTCAGGCAATGTGGTTACCGAGGACCTTGTTTTCATGTTCGAGTCGATGGGCGTAAGAACCGGCATTGATCTGAACCGTTTAATGGCTGCGCGTGAAGCGCTAAAACGAGGGCTTCCCGGCGAACCACTCTACGGCATGCTTCCTGAAGCTGGCTTGCCGAAGCATTTCGTCGCGGCTTCGACAAAAGATATAAGCTTAAGCCCGGGCCGATCGCGCAAGGCGGGCAATGAAACAAGAACCGCTGATGGCGCTGGCCATGATCTGCCACTTGCCGGCATCAGGGTACTCGAACTTTCACACATGGTCATGGGCCCAAGCTGCGGGCTTGTGCTTGCCGATCTCGGTGCTGAAGTGATCAAGCTTGAGCCGATCGAAGGTGATAGCACACGCAAACTCATCGGTTCAGGGGCAGGCTTTTTCCCCTTGTTTAACCGTAATAAGAAAAGCATCGCTGTGAATCTCAAGAGCGATAAAGGTCTCGAGATTGTTGAAGCGCTCTTAAGCAGTGCAGACGTCTTGATTGAAAACTTCAAGCAAGGCACCCTCGATAAATTCTCACTCGGAGCCGCGCAAGTTCGCGCACGTCACCCGCAGCTCATCTATGCAAGCTTAAAAGGCTTTTTGCCGGGTCCTTATCAGCACCGAACCGCGCTCGATGAGGTTGTGCAGATGATGGGGGGACTCGCCTACATGACAGGGCGAAAAGGCGACCCTTTACGTGCCGGTTCAAGTGTTAACGACATTATGGGTGGTATGTTCGCTGCCATTGCGATTCTTGCCGCCCTGCGTGAGCGCGAAAACAAGGGCATCGGACAGCATGTGCAGTCTGCCTTGTTTGAAAACAATGTCTTCCTGGTCGCACAGCATATGATGCAGTTTTCGATGACCGGCAAGCCCGCTGCACCCATGCCCCATCGAATTGCTGCCTGGGGCATCTACGATGTATTCACAGTGCGCGACCAGGAGCAGATCTTTTTGGCCGTGGTCAGCGATACCCAGTGGCAAATCTTCTGTGAATCCTTTGGGTTTGACCGCTTGTATCAGGATCCAGCATTTAGAACCAATAACGACCGTGTTCAGCAGCGCGAACGCCTGATACCCATACTTCGCGACGCTTTCAGTCGATATTCGGCAGGCGAACTTGCTCAACGATTTGAAGCCTCAGGACTTCCCTTCGCACCGATTGAGAAACCCGAGCATTTGCTGAAGGATCGCCATCTTCTCGACTCGGGCGGCTTGGTGCCGATGCAATTGCCCGATGGACGTGCTGCCCAAACCGTTCTATTGCCGATTACCATGAATGACAGGCGTCTCGGGCTGCGAGCGGATCCACCCCGCTTGGGTATGGATGGTCCTGAGTTGATGCGTGGGCTCGGTTACGAGTTTTCAACGATCGAAGCATTTCGCCGTGAAGGGGTGATATTCGCCACACCCAGTGCTTCCAGCAATCCGTCCTAGCTTAAGCCTTCAACAATCACATTTTCAACAATGCCTGCGCCAGCGCGGCGAAAGCTTGCAGCCTCAACATAGGCTTTCGACTCAAAGCAGGCAACGGCGCGCTCCATGCTGGGAAATTCGATCACGACAAATCGGGTGAAATTTTCTGGTCCTTCCATAATCCGAAAGGGTCCACCTCGCGCAAGGATTTTGCCGCCAAAGCTCGCAATGATTTCAGGAACAAGATCGGTATACTTCTTGTATTCAACGGGATCGTCGATACGTGAACGAGCTATCCAGTAAGCTGGCATGGTGTGCCTCCTATCGATGAAACACTCGAGGTGACAATCCCGATCAGGGCGTTATCAAACACGATCCTGCGGTTCTACCCGATTCGAGATCATGGTGTGCTTGAACAACCTGTTCAAGCTTGTAATCTGACCCGCGATGCACGCGGAGCTGCCCGTCGAGCAGCATGCTGAAAACCGCGCCCGCACTGTCAAGCAATTCTTGTCTCGATGCGGTGTAGGTCACAAGCGTGGGTCGGGTAAAGTAGAGCGAACCTAGTTTTTGCAATTGCGCCGCCTCAACAGCTGGTGGTGCACCTGTTGTCGTGCCGAAGGATACGAAGGTTCCCCTCGGTTTGAGCGCGTGGATGGAGGTTTCAAAACTAGCCTTGCCAACCGAATCGTAGACAACATCGACGCCCCTGCCGCCGCTCAATTCGCGGATGCGTGCTGCAAGGTCCTCACGACTGCGATCGATCACATGGCTGTAGCCATTTGCTCGAGCAAGCGCGCATTTTTCCTCGCCGTGAGCAACGCCAATCATCGTTGCCCCAAGATGGTGTCCCCATTGGCCAGCGAGTAAGCCAACGCCACCGGCTGCGGCGTAGACAAGTGCGATCTTTCCAGGGCCAAGCGGGACACATCGATTGAGCAAATATTCGACGGTCATACCCTTCAACAACACCCGTGCTGCATCGCCCAGATCAAGCCTGTCGTCAAGCCTGATCAATCGGTCGCAGGGCATGATCCGGTGCGAGGCGTAAGCGCCTGGCGCACCACCGGCATAGGCAACCCTATCGCCAGGTTTCACGTCTTCGACACCATCACCACAAGCGATCACGACGCCAGCAGCCTCGGTACCCAGGCCTGACGGCAGGGTTAGCGGATAAAAACCGGAACGGTGATAGACGTCCTGATAATTTAAACCGATCGCGCTTTGTTCAATGAGTACTTGACCGGGGCCAGGCGCAGCAATGTCGATTTGCTCGACCATCATCTCCTCGGGCGCTCCCTGCTGCTTGATACTCACCGCATGTGCGTTAGTCATGGCCAAACTCCTCCGATGTTGTTCCACAATGAATAGGCGAACAGCTGGCTTAACTCAGAAAACCGCTAAAGAAGAGCGACAAAGTCCGAAGAAGCCTGCACAGCCCAGCAGTTGCAATCTACACTAAGCGGCATGTTTCACCCGTAAATAATTTATCAGGAGACGATGATGACGCTGAATTCGACCAGACAGCTGCGGCAGGCCCCGACTGATCGGAACCCGATTCGAGTTCCAAGCGCCCAGGCGGGTCGTTCGGACTCGATGCAAAAGCCAGGCATCCTTGCCGCCATGATCACCGTGTGCGCTGGCCTACTCCTAGGCGGTTTGGCACAGGCTGAAACGATCCGCTTGCGAATTGCCTCGGGACACCCATCGGCAAACGCTTACGTGAACCTCATGCAGAACTTCTTTGTTCCGGAGGTAACTCGACGAGTCAAGGATAGGACGTCACATACGATTGAGTTCGTTGAAGGTTACGGCGGTTCGATGGTCAAGGTGGCCGATACACTCGAAGGCGTACAGTCCGGCATTGTGGACATTGGTGGTTATTGTTTTTGTTTTGAACCTTCTAACCTACCGTTACACGCTTTTCAGGTTATGCTCCCCTTTGGCACCATGGATCCTGTTACCAGCGTAAAAATGGCGCGCGCGGTTTACGACAAAGTTCCTTTCATGACCAAGGTCTTTGAGGACAAATATAACCAGGTGTTACTCGCCCTTATCGCTGACAATGGCTACAACTTGGGTACTAACTTCGAGTGGAACAATGTCGCTGACCTTAAGGGGCGAAAGCTCGCTGGGGCCGGTTTAAATCTCAAATGGCTTGAGTACGCTGGCGCGGTGCCTGTGCAATCTTCACTACCAGAGGCTTACACCGCGATGCAAACGGGCGTTTATCAAGGATGGATTATGTTTCCCTCGGGCTGGGTCAACTTCAAACTGTACGAACAGGGTAAGTACTACACCGAAATTGGTTTTGGCGCGATTACCTGGCATGGCCTAACGATGAATCGCGCGAGGCTAAACCGCTTGCCGAAAGAAGTCCAGGCCATCATCGCAGAAGTCTCAAAAGAGTATGAGGCAAAGACAGGAACGGTTAATAAGGAAAACTATCCGCAACAACTCAACCAAATCAAGAGTCTTGGCGGTACGGTCAGGAGCCTTCCTGATTCGGTACGTGTGGATTGGGCCAATTCGCTGCGCGCTTGGCCTCAGGAGCGAGCAACTGAACTCGACAAAATGGGACTGCCCGCCACACAGGTCCTGAAATTGGCGCTTGAGGAAGCCGAAAAATTGGGTCACAAGTGGCCGGTTCGGTACGCGATTAAGTAGGCCTTGTTATTCGAAGCCTCAGCGATTGCTGATTGAACCGGATACCCGGGACCGACGCAAGGCTAAGGATGTTGATTCGGCTTAATGATTTTTTGGCCAGGGCGATGCTGGTGCTGGCGGCACTCCTGGCGTTTGCCTTGAGCTTTTTGGTTGTGGCCGACGTGCTTGGGCGTGACATCTGGTTGAGTCCTGTTAAGGGAACCAAAGAGATAGTCGAGATCTCGATCGTGATCATTTGTTTTCTTCAAGCCTCCCATGCTGTGCGGTCTGGCTCAATGATCCGGGTTGATGTGGTGCTTGAGCTTTGTCCTTTGTGGCTAAGACGTGCTCTGATGGTGCTTGGCTACCTGGCAGGCGCGGCTTTTTTTGCGCTGATTGCCTGGGGTAGCGTCGATGGCGCCATCCATGCCTGGGTTTCCAATGAGTTTGAAGGCGAGGGCGCTTTGAGGATACCGGTATGGCCCGCGCGTTTTGTGATCGTTGCTTCCAGTATTTTAGTAACGATCCAATATTTAATCGCTGCGCTTTCAGTCTTTGAGATCTTTGGCCTTCGAGAGGAAGCGGGCGAGGTTCCGCATGTTTAACGGGACCGAGATGTTTCTTGTGGTCGGCGCGCTTTTGCTTCTGACGCTATGTGGCGTTCACATTGCAATTGCACTTGGGTTCACCGCAGCTTTTGGGATTTATCTGATGCAGGGCGACCTCGAGGTCGTGAAGCAGTTTGTCTCGAATACCGCTTACGAAGCCTTGCGCGACTATGTTTTTGCCGTGATTCCCTTATTTATGCTGATGGGCGAATTTTTAGCCCGCTGCGGCGCAGCACGTGATGTCTTCGCGCTTGTAAATCGCGTCTTGGGTCGTTTGCCAGGCCGGTTGGGAATAGCCACCATCTTTGCCAACGCTGTTTTCGCCTTCGTCACCGGCGTCAGTATCGCTGCTGCGGCTGCCTTCTCAAGGATTGCCTACCCGGAGATGCGCAGGCATGGCTATGAACGGGGATTCGCGCTTGGATGTGTTGCTGGGTCGGCTTGCCTTGGCATGTTGATTCCGCCGAGCGTGCTCATGATTGTTTGGGGCATTCTTACCGAACAATCGATTGGCCGGCTTTTTCTTGCAGGCATTGTTCCTGGGATCTTGTTGGTGATTTATTACTGTGCCTACGTGTTTTTTGTTGCATTGACCAATCCGGCACGCCTTGGGGAAGGCGTGCCGCGAAGTGAGCAAGCGCAGGCCGTCACCGGAAAAAGCGGCGAGCCCTCAGGAGCTGAGGGTGTTTCGATTCGTATGGCAACTTGGAGCACCTTGCTCGTGCTTGCACTCGTGGTTGGGACGCTTGGGGGTATCTGGCTTGGAGCCTTCACGCCGACTGAAGGGGCTGGCGTAGGCGCAGTCGGTTCTATGATTGTTGCGGTATTACGAGGCCTGCGCCTTCGCGGGTTGATGGAGGTCATTGTTTCGGTCGGTCGAACCTCTGCGCCGCTACTCTTGCTACTCATTACTGCGCAGCTCTATTCGAGGGTACTCTCGATGACAGGTATCACTGCAGCCGCAAAGGATCTTTTTGTGAATTCAGGACTATCCCCCGGGATGATCTTATTGATCATGGTGGGTATATGGTTTGTACTCGGTTGTCTAATCGATTCAATTTCAATCATTTTGCTTACCGTGCCAGTGTTTGCACCTGTTGCACAAGCGGTTGGCTTTGATCCCCTCGCCTTCGCAATCATGGGGATTATTGCTATCGAAACTGGATTACTCACGCCACCTTTTGGCATTCTTGTTTTTACCGTGCGAGCAGCCTTGCCACAGGAAAAAATCCCGCTCGACGAGATTTTCCGAAACGCAATTCCCTACTGGATTTGCCTACTCGTGCTCGTGATAAGTCTTGGAATTTGGCCTCAACTTGCCACTTGGCTGCCAGCGGTCGTATTTGCGAGCAAGGCGGGATAAGCGCTTTTACAAAGCCCGGTTTAATCCATGAGTTGGCTTGCTTTTACGGGGGCTTCAATCCCATGACGAAGCGCCTCTTCGTTCGCAAAGTTCAGTTCGACCTTCACACCGTTGGGGTCGAAAAGAAAAAGTTGATAGAGCCCTTGGTCGCTGACCATCCGTTCGTTGAATGCGATGTTTTGTGCACGTAAATGCTTCATCATGCCGGGAAGGTCGCTACATCGGAAGGCCACATGATCTACCACGCCGGTACCCTGAGTTTCGGTCGACTGCTGACCAAGGTAGGCGAGGCGGTTTTGACTGACATTTGCACCACCCTCAGTGAGGTGCAAGACGTCCCGATCGCCGAGGTAAAGCCATACGACCGGGAACTTGAAATCGGGGTGCCAGCCTTCCCGCATACCCAGGACATCGACATACCAATCCCTGGTGGCCTGTAATTTGGAGGTCTGGATCAGGAAGTGTTCTAAATGTTCAAGCGGCATCTCAACTCCTCGGTTCGCTTTGGCACTGCGCCTAGTCACAGCTCGCCAGTTAAACCACGATTTGGCACGGATTGAGTGCCACGATTTGCATGCATACCAATACTATGGAGGTTATCAAGAAATGAAGCAATTACGTGTCGGTGTCGTGGGCCTTGGATGGTGGGGGAAACTGATTGTGGACCAACTGCGCCAGTGTCCGAGCGTCACGGTGGTGGTCGCTACGGATCGCGTCCCTGAGCCGGGAAAACGTTTTGTCGCCGAACGGGGCATTGCCTGGGTTGATGACTACGACCATCTGCTGGCTATCGCGGGGATTGATGCAGTGATTCTCTGCACACCGCACGCCACCCACACCGGGCAGATTCTTCAGGCAGCCGAAAAGGGCAAGCATGTCTTTTGTGAAAAGCCGCTTGCCTTGCTCGCACAGGAGGCTCGCCTCAGTATCGAGGCGATGAAATCAAGAGGATTGACACTTGGCCTCGGGCATGAAAAGCGATTTGAACCACCTATCATTGAGGCACTCGCCAGGGTTCGTCGGGGCGATATCGGGATACCTCTGCAAATGGAGGCGAATTTTAATCAGGATAAGTTTCTGGGAATGAGCCAGAATAACTGGCGATTCGAGGAAACAGACGCACCGGCGGGACCGCTAACGGCGACAGGGATTCATCTCATTGATCTCGCGGTTGCTGTTCTTGGACGGGCCAAAGCAGTCACTGCGGCCTTGGGTCGATCCAGTGGTCAACTGCGGAACGGGGACACGCTCGGGATGCTGGTGGAATTTGAAAAGGGTGGGCATGCCTTGATTGGTGCCATGCTGGCCACCCCTTTTTCTGGTCGCTTCGCCCTCTATGGCAGCACCGGGTGGATCGATGTGCGCGATAACGCTCACCCGGAACATCCGCAGGGTTGGACGATGCGTATCTCCCGCCGAGGCTTCGCAGAAGAAGTGTTCAGTTTCCCAAGTCACCCCGCGGTTCGAGACAATCTTGAAGCCTTCGCTGCGAGTATTCTCGACGGGGCAGACTATCCGATTCCAACCGATGATATGGAGGCTAATGTTTCCATCCTTGAGGCAGTGGTAACGTCGACACGTATCGGGCAGCGCGTGCAAATCTTTTCGACGTCAAGGCCTCCTCAGCTTTGAGGGGCGTCAGGAAAGCCGGCAAAACTGAGGATCAGATCGATATGGTTTTCAAAGCCGCTAAAGCCGTGATCGCTACCTTCAACAATCAATTGCCTGGCCCCTTCATAGCGCCTTTTCATATCACGCCAATCGATGATCTCATCACCCGTGGCGGCAAGTAAAAGGTAGCGTTCGGGTCGGCTTAGGCCAATCGATTCGATGGCCCTGAGTTCATCAACATCACCTGAGGTCCAGTGCAAATCAGCATCCGAGTGGTAGGCTTTTAAGGGACCAACATAGCTGGCGAGCTTCACCGAGGGATAAATCGCGGGATTGATCAACACGCAACGAGATCCTTGTTCTTCTGCCAGGTAATGCGCATAAAGACCACCGAGTGAAGACCCTACCAATACATCTTGACTCCGGGGTTTATAACGTTCGCGAATTAAAGCTAAGCTCGCGTTTGGCGACATCGGCAATTGTGGGCAGCAAAAACGGTCGGCAATCGACAGTTGCTCAAAGCGCTGCCTCAATTGCTTTGCCTTGCTTGACTCGGGTGAGGAGCGAAAGCCATGCAAGTAAATCAGTCGATGTGTGTCGCCGTGATTCATGGATGATCTACTTCGGAGGATATGCTGCTTCTTCTTTTCAGATCAATCGATGGCGGTGGCTCAGCATCAATCCCAAAGTCTTTGGCATGCGCTGCGGTGTTTTGCGGCGCGTCAAGTTCCCGGGGCTGGGGCCTGAGCCCATAGTTTTGGGCAATCTCCCAGACATGTCTTGGCACCATGGTTTTGACTCTTGCCGGATGGTGACGCCTCAAAGTGATGAGCGTTTCAATCGCCTTCATTTCGATGCGTGCCCGAGCGAATTCGAGACCTCGGGGACCGATGCGTGGCATGAACCAGGCAACAATAGGGCGAAGCCAGCGAGGCATGCGACGCAAGGGCAGCCCGCCGTCAGCCTTTTTTAGATTCTCCATAAAGGCTTGAACCGCGCTGCGCCTGTTGCCCGCCTGGCGGGCTGAGGCTAAGTCGATCTTGCCTTGGAGCTGGTCGAGCATGAACCGTCCTTTGGCATTGCGGACAATAAGCCATTGGTCACCACTGCCACCCATATAGCCGACAGTGATATCTGACAACACATTACTGTAGTCCACGCAGCTCTTGCAGGTGACCGGAAAGAAGTCAGGCGGAAGATTGCTTAAGGGCAGTTGTAAGAAAGGGATCAATCTTTTTTTGCCATCGGTGTAGCGAAGTTCGACATGATAATCAGCTCTAAATTCAAGATAATTGATCGTTTCAGGTTGTGGATCTAGCAGCGCAAGAAACTCGTGAAATCGTGCGGTATGCGTATTGTCCGAACAAGGTGTTCCGATCACATAAAGCGAATGCAGACCTTGCTTTTCCCAATCGTCTTGCAAAGCGCGCAGCGCGTATACCTGGCAGGGTATGCCAATCACAGCAAGACGATGCAGGCCAAGCGCAAGCGCGGGTTCGATCAAAGCCAGCAGCGGTGCGTAACCCATGCGCATGCCGCGACACTGCGCCAAGGCTTTAGCTTCGGTCACAATCACCGGGCGCGGTTTCCAGGGATCATCAGGATCAGCCTGCATGGTAATGACCGCATCGATCAGACCATGTTCCAGGAGCGCCTCGGCAAGCGCGGTGGTGATCCCGGTCCATTGAGCGCCTTCGCGCGGTTGATGCAATCTGGCGCGGTACATGGCCTGCATCGGTCCGAAAAATGCTTCATCCCCCAATGATTGATCACTGGCTTCAGGGTCAGGCGTCGACAGGGGATCGGACTGGCCTCTGCGTCGGCCATGCACCTTGACTTCAAGCCCATCATAGTCCGGCTTGATGAACTGACAAGCTTGGGCGCAACGCCTCGCTTGCGCGGTTCTTGAAATGCCACAGTCGGTACAAAGTTGCCTGAATACGGCATCTTGTTTCGTTGGATCAGGTTCGAGCGCAAGCATCATGGCACTATAAGCCTATTGAGCAGCTTCGCGAAGCGACGCGCTGCTTTGCGGCTTGAGGCATTTCAAATGGCTTTTCGGAGTGAGTCGGCGATGACAAACATGGATGCACTGAACGAGACGAGTTTGAGTGAACTTTCACCTGCATTGGCGCGTGGCGACATCAGCTCTCGGGACATTGTCGAGCGATGTTTAAGGGTCATTGAATTGCATGAGGCCAGGCTCCATGCCTTTGTCAAGCTTGATGCCGCTTCGGCACTCGCTTTGGCTGATGCGGCCGATGAGCAGCGACGCCAAGGCTATGCCCGCGGGCCCTTGCACGGTCTGCCGGTTGTTCTCAAGGATTTGATTGAGGTGGAAGGTGAAATCACCACGCTTGGATCAAAGCACTTTGAGTGGCGGCGCAGCAAACATCACAGTGCAACGCTTGAACGACTTCTCGCGGCAGGCATGATTCCGCTCGGTAAAGTGCATATGACTGAGTTCGCCTTCGGCGGCTGGGGTACCAATCCCTTGATGGGAACGCCGCACAATCCCTGGGATCTTAACAATCACCGGGCGCCCGGGGGCTCATCGAGCGGAACCGCTGTGGCGGTTGCAGCGGGCTTTTGTCCGGCTGGAATCGGTAGCGATACCGGGGGATCGGTTCGAATTCCGAGCGCATTCAACGGGATCACGGGGCTTAAAGTCAGCCATGGAAGGATTTCTTTGCACGAGACAGGACTTCTGTCCTGGACGCTCGACACGATTGGTCCGATGGCCTTAAGTGTTCAAGATTGTGCATGGATGCTGCAGGTACTGGCTGCGCCCGATCCTCGCGATCCGACCACACTGCAACAACCGCTCGAGGACTTTGGCTGTTTACGCGAAAACGTTCGAGGGATGCGGATTGCGATGGTTGAGGACTCGCAATTGCCGTCGTTCATGGCAAGTGGTGTTGTTGCAAACTGGCGAGAGGCTGCCAAGGCGCTCGAGTCTGCTGGTGCGCAGATTGATGTTGTTCGATTGCCGGATTGGTTCTTCTCGCTTGCGCAATGCACAGGGCGGATTATTGCCTCGGAGGCCTATCATCTTCACGCCGCCTATGTGCATGATGAAAAGGTCGCGCTCGGTGATGCGGTTCGTTCGCGTATTTTGAGCGCTGAGGCCATAAAAGCTGCCGATTACGCGGGAGAGCTAAGGCAAATGCAGCAACGCCGGCATGCTTTTTCGGCCTGGTTTCGGAACTATGAGGCCTTGCTTTTGCCGACGGTTGCATGTGTTGCGCCGATCCTGCCGATTGACGAGTCCTCGCCGCTTCCCGGCTACCTCACCCGTCCCGTCAATTATCTGGGTTTGTGCGCGCTTGCTCAGCCTTCGGGCCTGTCACAAGGGATGCCAACCAGCGTGCAATGGGTTGGCAAAACCTATGACGAAAGCACGATTCTCACCATCGGTGCAGCCTATGAGCGCATCTGCGGGCATCACAAGCTGCGTCCAAAGCGATCAAATTAAGCCGGTGATCCAGATTTTGACGAAGGCTCAGCGCTGAAAGATGGGATCACTGCGCGGTTTTATCGTCACACCCAATGGAACGATCAAGGGCCGCATTGATTGGGAGGGATCTTGTATTGACCGTGTGATCGAAGATCCGTCGCTTCAAGATGAGGCAGGCAGCAAGCTTCCGTTGATCCTGCCCGGGTTTATCGATTTGCATGTCCATGGTGGTGCTGGCAGGGATGTGATGGATGGGGGTGATGCGGTTTCAGTGATTGCAAGCTTGCATGCCAGACATGGCACCACCTCGATGCTTGCAACCACGATGACTGCGCCCATGGATCACATCAAAGCAACCATGGCTGCGATTGCGCTGGCCATGCGAAAGCAAGATGAAGCCTTAGAACGTGCTAAAAATAATCCCAAAACAGACCCATCACCAAAAACGCTCAATTCCCGAAACAGTATCGAAGCCAGCATTCTCGGTGTGCACCTTGAGGGCCCTTATTTGAGTGCGCAAAAGCTTGGTGCTCAGCCTGCCTACACAAAACCGGCCCATAGGGCTGAAATCACTGCCTTGCATCAGATCGCTCCCTTGCGGGTGATCACCCTGGCGCCGGAAGACGAAGCGAATCTTCGCCTCATGCTTGAGCTTCGAGATCACGGGTTTTGTGTACAGCTGGGTCACAGCAATGCGAGCTATGAGCAGGCCTGCGAAGCCTTTCAATGCGGCGCGCGAAGCGTCACCCATTTGTTTAACGCGATGTCGGGCTTACATCATCGCGCCCCCGGCCTGGTCGGTGCCGCCTTGGCACATGCGATCTATGCCGAAGTCATACCCGATTTGTTGCATGTGCACCCCGGGGCAATCCGCGCAGCGTATCGCGCGATTCCATCACTTTACGCTGTGACCGATGCCACGGCTGCGGCAGGCATGCCCGACGGTGAGTACAGTCTGGGGGAGCAAAGGGTTTTTCGCTGCTTGGGGGCAGTCCGCTTGGCTGATGGGACCCTGGCCGGGAGTGCCCTCACCATGGATGAAGCATTTCGTAATCTTGTTTCGATCGGTCTGAGGGTTGAAGAGGCTAGTGCCATGCTGTCTTCCCGACCGGCCGCGATGCTTGATCTGAAGGACCGCGGCAGCATCGTACCTGGCGCTCGGGCTGACCTTGTGGTTTTTGGCGCCGAGTGCTTGCAACTCAGGCAAGTCGTGATTGCGGGTCAATTGATCGATCCTGCCCTGTGATGGCCAGCTCTTGCTGGCTGATCGGACCTTGGCTTTTTCAACGTTCGCCGAGGGCTGCGCGTAAATCACCTGCGTGGGCATCGAGTAGCGCTTCGGCCTGATGCGCGCGCAGCCCGCACTTCAACATCACGATGGCGACCTTGACGCGGTAACCGCAAGCCAGCAAGGTTTCATCGGCTTGGGCTTCGTTGGCCCCGCTTGCCATCATGGTTAATCGCAGGGCTCGTCGATAAAGCTTGGCATTGGTCGCTCGAAGATCAACCATCAAATTGCCGTAGACTTTGTGCAGCTTGACCATGACCGAACTTGAAAAGCTGTTGAGTGCAATTTTTTGAGCGGTACCGGCTTTAAGGCGTGTACTGCCTGAGATGACTTCCGATCCAGTATCAAGAACAATCCCGATCTCTGCCGCGTCAATGAGCGGCGCGCCGGGATTGTTGGTCATGGCGATTCTCAGACAACCCTTTGGTTTTGCTGCCTCAAGCACTGCGATGGCAAAAGGCGTAGCGCCCGATGCTGCGATTGCAAAAACCACGTCCTCCTGCCTGGGTTCGAGCGCAAGCAAGTCAATCGCTGCCTGTTCCCGATTATCTTCAGCGCCTTCAACAGCGAGAAACATCGCGCTTGATCCCCCGGCAAGCAGCGCCGGTGCGCGATCGCGCGACCAGGAAAAAGTCGGAAAGAGTTCCACCGCATCAAGAACACCGAGCCTGCCACTGGTGCCTGCACCCGCGTAGATCAATCGTCCGCCCCGGGCAAGTCGTTCGGCACTCGCATCGACAGCAAGTGCTAAATCCTTTGCTGCCGATTGCACTGCAGCAACTGCGCCTGCCTGATCTTGTACAAAGGCCTGTACCAGCTCGTCCGTGGCATAACGATCAAGTTCTTGATACGATCTGCTGGGCACTTCGGTGCCCGGCGTATGGCTTAGGGTCATGGGAAAACAGCTTGGATTTTAGGGATTCCAGGTGAAAGCAAGCGCCTCGCTTGCCTCCCCAACACGGTTAAGCAGGCGAAGCACATAGTCGCGCCCAGGCTTGAGCACCACCGGATTGAATTGCACATCACCGTGACTGATCGACCAGGCTTCTTGCGGATCCGTGCGTTCGTGCAAAACCCATCGCACAGGGGTTCTTCCCCAAGCGAGCGAACCCAGTGGGGGTTCCCAGCGCAAAACACCGCGTTGATCGGGTTCGATAAGTTGCGGGATTTCCGGGCGCCCGCGAGCGAGCCATGGGCTCGCTGGTACAAGGCTCGACTGTTTGTAGCTTTCTTTTCTCAGGCTTGTCGCAATACCCTCGCGATCATTCAACAGCGCCGTCATGCTGAAATGAATATGGCCGTTGGCGTTTGCATGAAGTCGTTGTAGCTTGATTTGATCGAGGATTTCTTTAGCAGGCCACATGCGTCCCGATTGCGCGATTGAACTCGTGTAAATGCCGGGCCACAAATGGCGCTTCATAGCGATGCGTTGCGCCCAGTAGTCCAGCAGGACTTCAAAGGCTTGTGCCTTATGATCTATTTTCCAGTACAGCTGGGGGGCCAGATAATCGAACCAGCCTTCAGTACACCAGCGCTCCACATCTGCAAAAAGCTGATCGAATTGGCTGAAGCCTTGAATACCAGCCGGTCGTAGCGATGGTTTACCCAAACCAAAAGGGCTGATGCCGACCCGAATCCAGGGCTTCTGGCGCCTGACGCGTTCATAGAGCTTGGCGACCATGCTGTCGACATGGCTGCGCCGCCAGTCTGCCTTGGAGAGCTTGCCTCCCTGGCGAAGGTAGCGCTTGAACTGTGGTGCATCCGGAAAATCCAGTGCCGATTTCTTGTCCTGAGATTGAACGGGATAGGGATAAAAATAATCATCAAGATGAACGCCATCAATATCATAACGGCTGATAACATCCTCGATCACAGTCAGCGTCCACGCCAAGGCTTTCGGTTCGGCAGGATTCATCCACCACTGCTCAGCATACTTCACCACAAGCTGGGCTTGCTGTTTGGCCAGATGCTTCGCGTGGAAGCCGGACCGGGCACCCGCGACGCGAGCGCGAAAGGGGTTGAACCAGGCGTGAAACTCGAGCCCGGTTTTTTTACAGCTTTCGATCCAGTGGTTCAGCGGATCAAAACCGTCTGCAAGCGCTGCACCCTGCTGCCCAACAAGAAATTCACTGCTTGGCTCTAAATCCGAAAGGTAAAGCGCGTCCGCGGAAGGACGAATCTGGACAATCAGGGCGTTTAAGCCAATAAGCTTTGCATGCGCACATAGCCGCTCGATCTCTGCGCGAAGGGCTTGGCTGGATAAACCCGGTTTACTGGGCCAATCGATGTTGTTGACACTTGCCACCCAGGCTGCGCGAAACTCCCGATGAATACCGGGAAGATTCTTGAGTTCCAGCGCCCTTAGACTTGAGGACCTCAGCTGCTCGTCAGCAAGACGCTTGTCCGATGATTGCCTATCGTTGCTGCTTGATGCAGGAAGTTGTGATGGGCCCTGCCGGGACAGCTGCTCGCTGGGTTTGCCCGGCGTCGCCAACGGCGTGCTGTCTGCAGTGCTCGTTGAAGCTTGCACGGACATCTCAGGCTCGAGCGTCCTGCCAAGGCCGCTACAGCCGGCTAAAAGGCCGCTAAGTCCAGCAAGCTGTACACTGGTCTTCAGCGCATGGCGTCGAGAAAGTTTGGCTTGCTTCGCTTCCACGGTGACTCACTTTTCTTGATTGAGCACGGCGAGCAGGGCGGCGGTATGCGCATCGACCAAACCATTGTAAAGACTGGGACGATAGCGCATCTGAAAGGCTGTGATCACCCTTTTTGTGAACACGCTCGATTCACCGTCCTGTTCAATGTCATAGCCTAGCTTTGCGAGCATTGCCTGAACCCACTTCATGTCGGGAAGCTTATCGGAAAAGGCTTTTTCTTGAGCCTCCACTTGAGTCTTATCGGGCCACAGGATCAGGCCCGCTTCAGCAAGGCGCTGCCAAGGAAAAAGCGGCCCTGGATCGACTTTTCGCTGGGGTGCGATATCACTGTGGCCAAGCACACGGTCGGGCCGAATCTGATGCCGGCTGACAATATCCCGAACCAGCATCATCAAGACATCAATTTGCTGCTCGGGATAGGGCAGGAAGGAAAGGCTTCCATCCGCTTGTGTGATGAAACCCGGGTGAACAATTTCAATACCGATTGATGCCGAATTCAAGTTGCAATGACCGTTCCAAAAACTTAGGCCCGCATGAAACGCGCGCAGATTTTCATCAACAAGGCGCAGGATACGTGGCTCGGCCTCATCGGTGATCAAATAATGCGAGGAAACGTTGCCCTTGGTAAGTGTTTCAATGGATTGTTCTAAATTCAGTTGCGTATAGTGAATGATCAAGAAAAGTACGCGACTCTCGCAGCTTGTGGCGCGGTAGGACTCAGCATCAATCCGGATGGATTCGCGCGCTTTGCTTGTTGAAGTCACTGTGCTGTCCGCGAAAAATTTTCATTCAGGTCAATCTTCAAGGATTCAGATTTCAGCCATGAGACGGCGCAACCAGAAAATCGATCGCGCGAGGAAGCGCATCACGCCCAATCGGAACGCCCATGCTCAACATGGCCGCCTCGATGCCCGCTAAGGCACCTAAGATCGTGGGCTCATTCATGTCGCCAAGATGTCCGATTCGAAATACTTTGCCCGCCATCGGGCCAAGACCGCCCGCCATCGCAACCTGAAACTGTTCGCGGGCGACGGTGCGGATCGTTTCGGGATCAAAACCTTTAACGGTTACCGCAGTGACCGATACCGACCTGGCATCAGCTTCCTCGCAGAAAAAGTCAATCACACCAGCGCTTGACCAGGCCTCGATCGCTTTAAAAACAGCACCAGCCAGCCTCCGATGTCTTGCAAATACGGCTTCAAGACCTTCTTGCTGGATCAGTTCAATGGCTGCCCGTAATCCCATCAGCATTTGCAAGGGCGGGGTTCCACAAAACTTCCGGTAAGCATGACTGCCCGTTCGTTTGGTCCAGTCCCAGTAGAACTTGGGTGAGGGATTATCAAGCGAGGCCTGGTTGGCACGCTCGTCAACCACAACAAAGCCCATGCCGGGCGGCAGCATCAGCCCCTTCTGTGAACCACCAACCACAAGATTGACCCCCATGGCATCCATGGCAAAAGGGGATGCAGCAAGCGATGAAACCACATCGACAACATAAAGCGCGGGATGACCAGCGGCATCGATCGCCTGGCGGATCGCTTGCACATCGCTGGTAATCCCGGTCGAGGTGTCGGTTTGAACGACAAAGACCGCCTTGATCTCGCCCGACTTATCCTTGCGCAAGACCTCCTCCACCTCATTGGGATCGATCGGATAACCGGGTTTCCATGCGGTCCGAATCACGCGACGATCAAGCGCTTCGGTTTGAATCGCCCAACCCTCTGAGAAATGGCCTGTGGAAGGAATGAAGACTGCGTCTGCCTCAGCCAAAACATTGGCAATGGCGACTTCCCATGCGCCGTGACCATTGGCCGAGTACAGATAAACCTCGCCCTTTTGGGTGCCCACAAGGGCTTGCATGCCGGATTCGCATGCCTGAATTAAGGTATCGAGTCGTGGGTCGGCAAGGTCAATCGATTGCCGATGCATGGCATCGAGGACTTCATCGGGGATCCGCGTTGGGCCCGGTGCATGCAGAAAACGGGCACCGGGAATTCTTTGGGAAGGATGCACCATAGGGTATGCCGTCATTAAATCTATTTGTAAATAACTTCAGGAAGCCACAAGCCGATTTCAGGAAAGGCGTAGAGCAGGCCAAGGGCGATGACTTGAATGACCATAAAAGGCATCATGCCCGCAAAGATCTGGTTCAAGGTGACTTGAGGCGGCGCTACACCTTTGAGATAGAAGGCAGCCATTGCAACAGGCGGCGATAGGAAAGCGGTTTGTAGATTAAGTGCGACCAGCAGACCAAAGAACAAAGGATCAACACCGAACTTGCCAAGCAGCGGGATAAAGATCGGCATGAAAATCACAATGATTTCAGTCCATTCAAGTGGCCAGCCGAGCAGGAAAATAATCACCTGGGATAGCAACAAGAACTGAATCTTCGATAAGCCAAGCGACATGACCCAGCGCTCGATCAATTCCTGGCCGCCCAAAAGCGCAAAAGCCGCGGAAAAGATCGATGAACCCACAAACAACCAACACACCATGGCACTGGTCTTGGCCGTTAAAAACACGGACTCTCTGACAACATTCATGTTGAGTTGTTTGTAGGCAAAAGCAAGAAGAAAACCACCCAAGGAGCCCACGGCTGCCGCTTCGGTCGGTGTTGCCAAGCCAAAAACAATCGTGCCTAAAACCGAAAGAATCAAAAAGGCGAGCGGAAAAAACGAGGCCAGTAACATCTTAAAAACTTCCAAGCGAACCATCGTTAATCGCCAATAGAGCAGCGCGAGCATTGCAAGCATGATGCCAGCGGTCAGCTTGTACCAAGTCGGTAACGATGAACTTGTCGATTGAGCCTCTGGGCCTGAGGCCTTGGCAGAGCCTGCTTCCTGCAATCCTGTTGATGTTGTAGCGGCATCGGCTTGCCTGGATGCCGCTGAAGCATTGGCTGACGGTGGTTCTGCAAGCCCGGTTGAGGAGGTGCTGCCAGGTGGTTCTGCAAGCCCGGTTGAGGAGGTGCTGGCAGGTGGCTCAGCAAGCCCGGTTGAGGAGGTGCTGGCAGGCGGCTCAGCAAGCCCAGTTGAGGAGGTGCTGGCAGGTGGCTCAGCAAGCCCGGTTGAGGAGGTGCTGGTAGGCGGCTCAGCAAGCCCGGTTGAGGAGCTGCTGGTAGGTGGCTCGGCCAGTGTGCTGCCAGACTGTTCGGCCGATTCTGCAGCAACCCGCATTGCGACCGTCTCGGCGGGTTCGGCAGATGGTGTAGCCGCGAGGTAAAGCAATCCCAGAAAACCGATACAAAAAATTCCTGGGATGAGAAAAATCAGGAATTCCTTCAACAGGGCTTGCACGGGTATATCAAAATTGCTTGCGCCCTTTAAACCCTTCATGAAAGCAGTAAGGGCATGGGTGCCGAAGTGCTCGCGCAACTTCTGTAGCATCGGTGTCAGTTCAACCCGACGTTCTTCCTCACTCAAAGGTGGCATTAAGGCCGGCTTGATCGTGGCGAGAATAACAACATAGGCAATATAAAGCCCAGCCAGCATCAGGCCTGGGAAAAATGCGCCTGCATAGAGCTTGACCACCGAAACCCCCGCGGTTGCGCCATAGACAATGAGCATCACCGAGGGCGGTATCAAAATGCCCAAGCAACCACCGGCAGTGATTGCGCCAGCACTCACCCTAACATCGTAGCCCGATCGCATCATCGCAGGCAGCGCGAGTAATCCCATTAATGTGACCACGGCACCGACGATGCCGGTTGCCGTGGCAAACACTGCACAGGTAAATAAGGTCGCGACCGCAAGCGAACCCGGCACACGAACAAGCGCTAGTTGAAGCGACTTAAAAAGTTTCGCAATCAAATTAGCCCGCTCAACCAGGTAGCCCATGAAAACAAAGAGCGGTATGGAAATGAGAACATCATTACTCATGACCGCGTAGGTTCTTTGCACCATGAGGTCAAGCGTGAGTCCGACAGCTTTGGAGGGGTCTCTTGACCAATAGGCAAAAAGCGCAAAAATCATCCCCATGCCCATCAGGGTGAAGGCTGTCGGGAAGCCCAACATGATGGCCACCACAACCAAGGCAAGCATGAGCAGGCCCAAATGCCCTGTCGTGAGGCTACCCCAAGGCATCAGCACGATGAGCGCAAGGACAATGAGTCCCATCAGACAGAGACCAAACCAAAGTTCTTTACGCATTTCAGTCTGCCTTTACCATCGACTTGAGCTTTTCAACATCCACTTCCTCGACGTCCTCCTCCCGCGAAGGCCAATCACCGTCCCGGATACAGATCAGACAACGCAAGATTTCAACAAAGCCTTGCAGCAGGAGTACTGCACCAGCGAGAGGAATCATGGCCTTGAAAGGATAAAGCGGGGGGCCATCGGCAGTGATCGATGAATGCTCGCGTATGGCCCAGGATTCACCGGCATAGGTGTAGCCGGCCCAGACGATCGCAACCACACCCGGTATAAAAAACAAAATGTAGAGCACCAGATCGAGGCTCGCCTGGGTCCTAGCTTGCAAGAACCCGTACAGAATATCGCCTCGAACGTGACCGTTCTTTGACAGGGTGTAGGCACCAGCCATCATAAACAAGGTACCGTACATCATGATTTGCACATCAAAGGCCCAAGGGTGAGGGCTATTCAAGACATAACGGGCGAAAACCTCATAACAAATCAGCGCGGTCAACGCGATAATCAGCCAGGCAAAAAGTTGGCCGACCCAGGTCGACACTTTGTCAACGAATAGGAAGAGCTTTTGCATTATTTTTATCCTTGGGATCAACCTGCCTCAAGCACTGCGAAGTCCCTGGGCGAGATGTGCCTTGCGGCTTTTAACATTGGCCTTGCGGCTTTCTTCAGGCACGAAGCCGATTATTTCGGAGGATTTAGGCGCTAAAGCGGGAAAAACCGCTGCCTGAAGGCCAAGCGACGTTGCAATCACGCTGAGCCTAAACCCTCCGGGCTGTTACGTATTAGGTTTTAGCCCTTTTTCGCGGGAGCCGGTTTGGCGAAATAGTGATCAAAGGCCATACGACGGTTCACATTGGTGTCGAGATCCCAACGGACAACCCGCTCGGCAAACGCGCGTTGTGAGTCGACGATTTCCTTGAAAAGCGGATTTTCGGCCGACTTCTTCGCAACGACCTGATCATAAACCACCAATTGTTGTTTAAGAATCGCATCGGGTGTCTTGTAAAAACGGACCGATTGTTTCTCGCGCATCTCGATGTAGTCCTTCGAATAACGATCGCAGGCTTTCCATGACATGTCGGCAGACGAAGCTTCAACGGCGTGGTCAATCACCGATTTCAATTTCGCAGGCAGCGCATTGTATTTGTCGCGATTGAACAGAATCTCAAACTGTTCTGCATTCTGGTGGAAGCTCTGCAACATACAAACCTTGGAGACATCCGGGAACCCGAGTAAGCGATCCGAGCTGGCGTTATTGAATTCAGCAGCATCAAGCAGGCCGCGATCCATGGCAGGAATGATCTCGCCACCGGGGAGGGCATTCACGGCAGCGCCCATCGCGGTGAACACGTCAATCGAAATGCCCACAGTCCGGAACTTCAAACCCTTGAGATCCTCAACCTTTGTAACCGGTTTCTTGAACCAGCCGAGCGGCTGTGTTGCCATCGGTCCATAGACATAGGACTGTACGTTCGCGCCAACCGTTTTATAGAGCTTTTCGAGCAGTTCTTTACCGCCGCCGTACTTGTGCCAGGATAAAAGCATGTTGGCGTCCATGCCGAAGGCAGGACCGGATCCCCAAAGTGCGAGGGCGGCATTCTTGCCGTAGTGGTAAACGACCACGCCGTGGCCGCCATCAAGCGTGCCCTTTGACACGGCATCGAGCAGGCCAAATGCTGGTACAACGGCGCCTGCCGGCAAGACTTCAATCTTGAGTTCGCCACCAGTCATGTCGTTGACTTTCTTGGCAAAGTCGTTGGCGTATTCATGGAAAATGTCTTTGGCTGGCCAAGTTGATTGAAAACGGAACGTCGTCGTTGCCTGCGACTTGGCGATCATTGGAAAGCCAAGCGAACCTATCGCCGCTGAACCAGCGGCAGCGCCGCCGAGAAACTTCCTGCGCATCGCGGTACTTGTCATGAAAAACTCCTCGTTGTGGGACATCAATAAATATGTAAAAGCATGGGTTAGCCAAGAACTCTCCCCGGATTTTGCAGGTCCAAGCTTTGGCGGACTTTGTCATGACCGTGAAGATGACGAGCAAA
>Ga0214923_10000343_pt1 | contig 71850 bp, 57 predicted proteins | sample LL1510_MetaG_FD_177993 | JGI IMG/M metagenome (GOLD analysis project Ga0214923, IMG submission 177993) | Freshwater microbial communities from Lake Lanier, Atlanta, Georgia, United States - LL-1510 | ecosystem: Environmental > Aquatic > Freshwater > Lake | place: USA: Georgia | collected...
GCGGGACGCTTGCCCCACGGTCAGGCAATCGCCGTGCCGAACAGGATTGCCATCCATGGGCTCCGTTCGCTCGGACCTGCCTGCGCCGGCGGGAGCGCCTGCGCTCCGCCATCCTGGCTGCGCTGGTGAGTAACGCCGTCTCGACGGCAGGGGCAGCCCCTCGCCTCCCTCTTCACAGTTGAGGAGGCTTCGGGCTCCCCAGTGCCCCGGCCCCCGGCTTTAGCGACCAGCGCAGCCATGGATGGCGCAGCGCCAGTCGCTAGGAGAGAGCGCAGGCCGGAGGCCGAAGCGAACGTCCGGCGACGGGGTCTGGGGAGCCCGAAGCCGGCTGGGCACGACAGGCTGAAGCCTGTCCCACACGGCACTGAAAGGCGGTCCATCGATAGAATGCACGAATGACCCCCGAGAAGACGCAGGCGATCGTGATCCGGGCGATCCCGTTCGGCGAGACGAGCGCCGTCGTCACGCTGTACACTCGCGAATTCGGCAAACTGCGGGGGCTGGCAAAGGGGGCGTGGCGGCCCAAGAGCGCGTTCGACGGCGCCCTTGACCTGCTTTCCACGTGTCAGGTACTCGTCCTCCGGAAGTCCTCGGACCAGCTCGACGTGCTCACGGAGGCGCGGCTCGACCGGCGGTTCCGCGTCGGCGGGAGCCCCGCGGCCGTCCGCGCGGCCATGCAGATCGCCGAATTGCTCGACGTGCTCACCGCGGACGCCGATCCGCACCCGGAACTGTTCGATGCGGCCGAAGCCACGATCGCAGCGCTGTCCGACTGGCGCGGGCCCGACGGCCCCGTGGAGGCGATCCTCGTGCACGCCGAGCTCGCCGCGCTGCGGCTCACCGGGCACGCCCCCGTGCTCGACGCCTGCGTCGAGTGCCGGGGGCCGCTCCCCGCGACAGGCCGCACGGCGCTCGGGATGCTCGACGGCGGCGCCCTCTGCCCGCGGTGCCGGCCCGGCCGGCGGTCGGTGGTGGCGGTGTCGGCCGCGGCGCTCGACGGCCTGCGCCGGCTCGCCGCGCCCGGTGACGCCTGGCGGGCGGTCGACCTGCCCGCCCGCGTGGGCGGGGAGGTGCGGGCGATCATGAACACGATTTTCGCCAACCTGCTCGGGCGGCCGCTGAGGGTGGCTGCGGGCCGCCTCGCGCGCTCGGCCACGGCCGGGCTCGTGCTCTGCCTCCTGGCCACGGGCGGCTGCGCCACGCTCTCGCTGCCCAAGATGCCGACGATGCCCTGGGCCACGAAGCAGCCCGACGCCGCGAAGACGGCCGCGGAACCCGGCGGCGAGGCCGATTCGGCGGTGATCTCGTCGGAGTACGCGGCGCCCGAGCGCGAGTTCGGCTGGGACTACTTCAAGGGGGAGAACATCAAGAAGCGGTGGAAGAAGCTGGTGGGCCGCGGCCCCAACGAGCCGGTGGCCCGCAAGGCGCTCACCGAGGGCGACGCCCTGTTCCGCGAGGGGAAATATTCCGCCGCGATCGTCAAGTACAAGGTGGCGATCGACCGCTGGCCCGACTCGACGATCGAGGAGGACGCCCTCTGGCAGCTGGCCGAGTGCTGGTTCTTCACCGACCAGTATCCCAAGGCCGAGGACTGCTACGACGAGCTCGTCAAGAAGTATGCCAACACGCGGCATCTCGACCGCGTGGCCCAGCGGCAGTTCGTGATCGCGCAGTACTGGATCGCCCTCGACCAGAGGTGGCACCTGCCGCTGCTGGTGCCGAACCTCGTGGACCGCAGCCGCCCCCTCTTCGACACCAAGGGGCGGGCCCTCAAGGCCTACGACCACGTGCGCATCAACGACCCGCGCGGCCCGCTCGCCGACGACAGCCTGATGGCGCAGGCCAACTCCCACTTCCTCCACCGGCAGTGGCTCGACGCCGACTACTTCTACGGCCTGCTCCGCAGCGAGTATCCCGACAGCGACTTCCTCCTCGAGGCCCACCTGCTCGGCCTCCAGGCCAAGCTGCGGGCCTATCAGGGGCCGGGCTACGAGGGGGGCGTGCTCGACGAGGCCGAGATTCTCGCCGACCAGATCCTCGTGCAGTTCCCCGACCAGCTCGACGCCGATGAGCGGGAGCGGGTCGGCACGAGCCGGGCCGAGATCGCCGCCCAGCAGGCCCAGCGGCATTGGAACCGGGCCGAGTTCTACGCCAAGGGGAAGCACTACACGAGCGCCCGCATCTACTACGCCCTCATCGCCCGCGACTACCCGAAGACGCAGCTCGCCCAGGCCTCGCGCGAGAAGCTCGGGCTCCTCGCCGGCAAGGAGGACGTCTCCGACAACCCCTTCCCCATGCTCACCCGCCTGCTCAATCCCGACTCGCTCAAGGAGGCGGAGCTCGACGCCATGGCCGAGGCCGACGCCCTGATCGCCCGGGGCGACACCTCCGGCGCCGCGGCGCCGATCCGCTAGGGCCGAGCATTCCCATGCGCACGTGTCGCGGTGCAGGAGGAGCGCGGTGGGTGGCGGCCGTGCTGCCGCTGCTGCTGGCCGGCTGCGCGGGCTACCGCTTCGGCAACAACACGCTCTACGCGCCGAACGTCCGCACGATCTACGTGCCGATGATCCAGTCGGAGAGCTACCGCGTCACGCCCGGCATCGACATCGGCGAGCGGCTCACAGAGGCCCTCTGCAAGGAGATCGAGAAGCGGACGCCGTTCAAGGTGGTCGGCGATCCGGCCGCCGACAGCGTGCTCACCGCCCGGATCGTGGCCGACACCAAGCGGATGGTGGTGGAGAGCCCCACCGACCAGTCGCGGCAGGTGGAGATGAACATGCAGGTGCTCGTCACCTGGGCCGACCGCGGCGGCTCCGTGCTCGCCTCGGGCAAGGTGCCGATGCCGGCGGCGAGCGTCGACGTGGGGCAGTCGGCGATGCTCGTGCCGGAATACGGCCGCTCGGTGGCCTCCACGCAGCAGGAGCTGATCGTGAAGATGGCCGAGCAGATCGTCGGGCTGATGGAAGAGCCGTGGTGACGGACGGCGCGCGCCGCTCGCCGGGAACGGGCGTGGCTTCGGTCGGCGTGGTCCGCTCGGCTGAGGGCCGGTACGAGTTGCCTTCGCTACGGCGAAGCGCCGCGGCTCGGCATCCTCGTCCCGAGCCCCCGCCTTCGCTCCTCGCGTGGTACGCGGCCAAGCCCGCTCCCGGTTCGCTCGTCCTCAGGGAAGGAATGAGCCGACGTCCGCTGGTAGATTCCCCTGTCATGGCGGCGAACCTTCCGACCCACTGGCGGCTGCGCACCCGGACGCTCGAGCTTCCGTGTCCAGGCGGCACGGTCTCGCGGCCGCTCGTGATGGGGATCGTGAACGTCACGCCCGACAGTTTTTCCGACGGCGGGCGGCACGCCACCGTCGAGGCGGCGGTGGCCCACGGGCTCACGCTCGTGACGCAGGGGGCCGACATCCTCGACGTCGGCGGCGAGAGCACGCGGCCATACGCGGAGCCCGTGCCGCTCGACGAGGAGCTGCGACGCGTGGGCGAGGTGGTGCGGCGGCTCGCGGCCGACGCGGGCGTACCCGTCTCGATCGACACCTCGAAGGCGGCCGTGGCGGAGCGGGCGATCGACCTGGGGGCCGAGATCATCAACGACGTCACGGGCCTCGCGGGGGATCCAGGCATGCTTCGTGTCGCGGTTTCGAGCGGCGCCGGCATCTGTGCGATGCACATGCAAGGCACGCCCCGCACGATGCAGATCGATCCCCGCTACGACGACGTGGTGGCCGAGATCCACGCCTCCCTCGCCGCCCGCCGCGACGCGCTCGTCGCCGCCGGCATCCCCCTCGAACGCATCTGCCTCGATCCGGGGATCGGGTTCGGCAAGACGCACGCCCACAACCGCACCCTGATGGCGGAGGCCGGCCGATTCCTCGACCTCGGCACGCCGATCCTCGTGGGCCACTCGCGGAAGGGCTTCATCGCGAAATCACTCGAGCAGTCGCTCGGCCGGCCCCCGACACAGGCGGAACTCGACACCGCCACAGCGGAGGCCGCCCGCGATCTCGCCAGGCAGGGCATCCAGATCATCCGCGTCCACGCCGTCGGCACCGTACGGGCGGCCCTCGACCTGAAGACGTAGGCGGGGGGGTCGGCGAACGCTCGACGAGCGTGTGGCCGCTGCGGCCACGGCGAGAATCCGAAGGACCGCGCAGCGGCGAGTTGTGCCGCCCCCGAGCCGGTGATCGAGCGCCGGGGTGGGCGACCAGTGTGCTACGATGCGTCGATGAACACGCTCGCCTCCCACTGCCGCGACATCGCCACGAAGGCGCGCCGCGCCGCGATCGACCTGGCCGGCGTGCCGGCCGACAGGAAGGCCGCCTGCCTGCGGGCCGCCGCCGCCCGCATCCGGGCCGACTCCGCCGCGATCCTCGCCGCCAACGCCCTCGACGTCGCCGCGGCCCCCGGCTTCGGCCTCAGCGCCGCCGCGATCGACCGGCTCACGCTCGATGCGAAGCGGGTCGAGGGGATCGCCGCCGGCGTCGAGGCGGTGGCGAACCTGCCCGATCCCGTCGGCGAGGTCCTCGAGGAGACGACCCGGCCCAACGGCCTCGTCGTGAGAAAAATCCGCGTGCCGCTGGGCGTCGTGTTCTTCATCTACGAGTCGCGGCCGAACGTCACGGCCGACGCCGCGGCCGTGGCCCTCGCGGCGGGCAACGCGATCATCCTCCGCGGCGGCAAGGAGGCGGCCCATTCGAGCGCCCGGATCGTGGAGAGCATGCGGGCGGCGAGCGTGGCGAGCGGGCTGCCGGCCGACTGCGTCCAGCTCGTGGACACGCCCGACCGCGAGGCGGTGGGGGAGTTTCTGAAGATGGACGATCTCATCGACATCGTGATCCCGCGCGGCGGCGAGGCACTCATCCGCCGCGTCTGCTCCGAGGCCCGGATGCCGGTGCTCAAGCACTTCACCGGCAACTGCCATGTCTACGTCGACAAGGCGGCCGACCTGGCCATGGCCACGGCGATCACGGTGAACGCCAAGTGCCAGCGGATGGGCGTGTGCAACGCGGCCGAATCGCTCCTCGTGCACCGGGACGTGGCCGCGGCCTTCCTGCCCGGGATCGCCCGGGCCCTCGCCGCGCACGAGGTGGAGATCGTCGGCGACGAGGCCACGCGAAAACTCGTGCCGGCGGCAGGCCCCGCCACCGAGGCCGACTGGGCCACCGAGTATCTCGGCCCCAAGATCTCGGTGGCCGTCGTCGATTCGCTCGACGCGGCGATCGACCACGTCAACCGCCACGGTTCCCGCCACACCGACTCGATCGTGACGGCCGACCGGGCCGCGGCCGACCGCTTCGCCTCACGGGTCGACACGGCGGTCGTGATGGTGAACGCCAGCACGCGGTTCAACGACGGCGGCGAGCTCGGCCTCGGCGCCGAGATCGGCATCTCCACCGACAAGCTCCACGCCCGCGGCCCCTGCGGCACGAAGGAGCTCACGACCTACAAATTCGTCGTGACGGGCACGGGGCAGACGCGATCTTGATGCGCTTCCCACTCTCCGCGATGCTCGTGGCCGTGAGCATCACCGCCGCAGCCACAGAGCCCGCCGATCCGCATCTCTGGCTCGAGGACGTCGGCGGCGAGAAGCAGCTCGACTGGGTGCGCTCGCGGAACGCCGAGAGCGTGGCTTCCCTCGCAGACTGTACGGGCTTCAAGACGCTCGAGGCCCGGATCCTGTCGATCCTCGACTCCAAGGAACGCATTCCGATGGTGTCGAAAATCGGCGGCCACTACTACAACTTCTGGCGCGACGCCAGGAATCCGAAGGGGCTCTGGCGCCGCACGACGATCGAGGAATACCGCAGGCCGGAGCCGGCCTGGGAGACGGTGCTCGACCTCGACGCGCTCGCGGCGGCCGAACGGGAAAACTGGGTCTGGCACGGGGCCACGGTGCTCGAACCGGAGGACCGGCTGTGCCTCGTGTCGCTGTCACGGGGCGGGGCCGATGCGGACGTCGTCCGCGAGTTCGATCTCGAGGCGAAGCGGTTCGTCACCGGCGGGTTCTCGCTGCCGGAGGCGAAGAGCCGCGTGGCCTGGCGGGGGCGGGAAAGCCTGTTCGTGGCGACGGATTTCGGCCCGGGATCGCTCACGACCTCGGGCTACCCGCGGACCGTGCGGGAGTGGACGCGAGGCACGCCGCTCGCCGCGGCACGGCTGGTGTACGAGGGCAAGCCCGACGACATGAGCGTGGGGGCATACCGCGACCTCACGCCGGGCTTCGAGCGCGACTTCGTGAGCCGGCAGGTCACGTTCTGGACGAACGAGCTCTTCCTGCGACGCGACGGCAGCCTCGTGAAGATCGAAAAGCCCGACGATGCCAATGCCATGGTCCACCGCGAGTGGCTGCTCGTCGAACTGCGGACCGACTGGGCGACCGGCGGGAAGACCTACAAGGCCGGCAGCCTGCTCGCCGCCGACTTCGGGAAATTCCTCGCGGGCGACCGCACCCTGCACGTGCTCTTCGAGCCGTCGGAGCGGACGTCGCTCGCCGGATTCGCCCCGACGAGAAACCACGTGCTCGTGACGACGCTCGACAACGTGCGGAGCCGGCTCTTCGCGGCGACCTTCCGCGACGGTGCGTGGCGGAGCGAGCCGCTGCCGGGCGTGCCTGCGATCGGCACGGCCTCGGCGACGCCCGTCGACGACCTCGAATCGGATGATTTTTTCCTCGTCACATCGGATCCGCTTTCACCGTCGACGCTCGCGCTCGGCAGCGTTGGCGGCGGGGACGTCGAGCCGCTGAAACGAACGCCGACGTTCTTCGAGTCACGCAGGCTCGTGGTCGGTCAGCATGAGGCGACGTCCACGGACGGCACGCGTGTGCCCTACTTCCAGATCGGGCCCGAGGATCTCCCGCTCGACGGCTCGACGCCGACGCTCCTCTACGGCTATGGCGGCTTCGAGATCCCGCTCGTGCCCGGCTACAACGCGATCGCGGGTGCGGTGTGGCTGGAACGGGGCCGGGTATACGCGATCGCCAACATCCGTGGCGGCGGCGAATTCGGCCCGAGGTGGCACCAGGCGGCGCTCAAGGACAAACGGCCGCGGGCCTACGAGGACTTCATCGCCGTGGCCGAGGATCTCGTCCGCCGCAAGGTCACGTCGCCTGAGCACCTCGGCGTGATGGGAGGCAGCAACGGCGGCCTGCTCGTGGGCAACATGTACGCGCGACGGCCCGATCTCTTCGGCGCGGTCGTCTGCCAGGTTCCGCTGCTCGACATGCGGCGGTTCAACAAGCTCCTCGCGGGCGCGAGCTGGATGGGGGAGTACGGCGACCCCGACAAGCCGGAGGAGTGGGCCTTCATCCGTGGCTTCTCGCCCTACCACACCATCGATCGGACAATGAAACATCCGCCGATCCTGATCACGACCTCCACCCGCGACGACCGCGTGCACCCGGGCCACGCCCGCAAGATGACGGCTCTCCTGCGCGAGGAAGGCAAGGAGGTCCTGTATTACGAGAACATCGAGGGCGGCCACGGCGGCGCGGCTGACAACAGGCAGCGGGCCTTCATGGACGCCCTCGGCTGGACCTTCCTCGACCGGCACTTGTAGGCGGCCTTTGAGACCCACGCGCCGCTCGATGGGCGAGGCGAGGGGGTCGGCGAACGCTCGAGGAGCATTGGGCCGCCGCGGCCCACGCGACGAGACTTTTGCCGCCCCCGAGCCGGGGCGTTGCCAGGACGGGTCGTTCTCTAGTGCACGCCCTGGGCGGCGAGCCAGCGTTCGGCGTCGAGGGCCGACATGCAGCCGGTGCCGGCGGCCGAGATCGCCTGGCGGTAGTAGTCGTCGGCCACGTCGCCCGCCGCGAACACTCCCTCCACACTCGTGTCCGTGCGGAAGTGCTTCTTCCACACAATGTATTTCGTGGGCGAAAGTTCGAGCTGGCCGTCGAGGAAGGCCGTGTTCGGGGTGTGGCCGATCGCGAGAAACACGCCCGCCACGTCGAGTTTCGTCTCCTTGCCTTTCTCCGTCGTGCTTTCCAGGCGCACGCCCGTCACGCCCGCCTTGTCGTCGCCGAGCACCTCGGCGAGCGCCGTGTTGAAGTGGATCGCGATCTTCGGGTCGTCGTGGGCCCGCTGGGCCATGATTTTGCTGGCCCGCAGCGCGTCGCGGCGATGGACGAGATGGACCGTGCTCGCGAACTTCGTGAGGTAGGTCGCCTCCTCGACGGCCGAGTCGCCACCCCCCACCACCACGAGGTGCTTGTTCCGAAACCTCGGCAGGGCCCCGTCGCAGACGGCGCAGGCGCTCACGCCCCGGTTCTTGAACCTCTCCTCGCTCGGCAGACCGAGCCAGTTGGCGCTCGCGCCCGTGGCCACGATCACGCACTGCGCAAACACGGCCTCTCCATCGGCAGGCTGCACCATGAAGGGCCGTTTCGAGAAATCGACCTTCAGAATGTCGTCGGTGACGACCCGCGTGCCGAAGTTCACGGCCTGCTGCCGCATCAGCTCCATGAGTTCGGGGCCCGTCACGCCGTGCCCTTCGTGCGGGGCCATCAGTTGCCGGCGCGCCGCGGGCAGCGCCGACTCGAGGAACGCCCCGAGGTTGCCGGCCGGGAAGCCGGCGTAGTTCTCCACCTCGCTCGTCAGGGCGAGCTGGCCGAGCGGCAGCGTGCCGGCCATCCGGTTCTTCTCGCTGATCGCCCCCTCGAAGACGAGCGGCTCGAGCTGCGCCCGGGCGGCGTACGTGGCGGCCGACCAGCCGGCTGGGCCGCTTCCGATGATCACGAGGGTTTCGGGCGCCGACGCTCTCATGCAAAGACTCCCTTCCTGGGGATGGGCGAAACAGACCGGCGGCGACGAACCCGGCATGGCGTTCCGCCGCGACCGACGGCATGATGAATCAGGCGGCGGCGGGCGGCAAACCCGCCCCGCGAACTCCCGGAAATCCGAGGCCCCGCATGAGCCTGCTCGCGATCCTGCTCCCGAGCGCCCTCCTGCTCGGCCTCGCCTACCGCGTCTACGGCGGCGTGCTCGCGCGGCTTTTCCGGCTCGACGACTCCGCCCCCACTCCCGCCGTCGCCCTTCGCGACGACGTCGACTACGAGCCGATCCCTCCGCAGCTCCTCCTCGGGCAGCACTTCTCCGCGATCGCCGCGGCCGGGCCGATCGTGGGCCCGATCCTCGCCGGCGTGGCCTTCGGCTGGCTGCCGGCGCTCCTCTGGATCCTCGTCGGCAGCATCTTCATCGGCGGGGTTCACGACTTTTCGGCGCTCGTGGCCTCGATCCGCCACAAGGCCCGCTCGATCGCCGAGGTGGTCCGCGACCACATGAGCCGGCGCAGCTACGTGCTCTTCCTGGCATTCGTGTGGATCGCGCTCGTCTACATCATCGTCGCCTTCACCGACATCACCGCCGCGAGCTTCGTCGGCCGGCAGACGCTCGAAAACGGCGCGGAGGTGTCGGGCGGCGGGATCGCCACGTCGAGCCTGCTCTACCTCGCGATCCCGGTCGTGATGGGCCTGTGCATGCGGTTCGGCAGGATGCCGCTCTGGCTGGCCACGGCGATCTTCGTGCCGCTCGTGGGGTTCGCGATCTGGATCGGCCAGTCGATCCCGTTCGACCTGGCCGCGCTCCTCGGCACGACCACCGCCCAGGCCCAGCGGATCTGGGGCGTGCTGCTCCTGCTCTACTGCCTCGGCGCGGCGATGGTGCCGATGTGGATGCTGCTCCAGCCGCGCGGGCACCTCGGCGGCTGCTTTCTCTACGTGGCCCTCGCCGGGGCGGTGATCGGCCTCACGCTGAGCGACCGGCTGGTGGCGGGCGAGGCGGCCGTCCGCTACCCCGCGTTCACCGGCTGGCAGACGCAGAAGGCGGGGCCCCTCGTGCCGATGCTCTTCATCACGATCGCCTGTGGGGCCTGCTCCGGGTTTCATTCGCTGATCGCCTCGGGCACCACGAGCAAGCAGTTGCGGCGCGAGACCGACGCCCGCCCGATCGGCTACGGCACGATGCTCCTCGAAGCGATGGTGGCGGTGGTGAGCCTCTCCTGCGTGATGGTGCTCGCGGCAGACAGCCCGCTCGCCAATCAGCCGCCGAACTTCGTCTACGCCCTCGGCATGGGCCGCTTCCTCGAAATGCTCGGCGTGCCGACGGCCGTGGGCGTGTCGTTCGCGCTCATGGCATTCACGACGTTCGTCTACGACACGCTCGATGTCTGCACGCGGCTCGGCCGCTACATCGTGCAGGAGCTCACCGGGCTCCAGGGCCGGGCCGGCGGCTGGCTGGGCACGGCGCTCACCGCCGGCGTGCCGATGCTCTTTTTGCTCCGGCCGCAGCTCGACGGCAACGGCGATGCGATCCCGGTCTGGAAGACGTTCTGGGCCCTGTTCGGCGCGAGCAACCAGTTGCTCGCCGCCCTCACGCTGCTCGGCGTCACCGTCTGGCTGTGGCGGACGCGGGGGGCCGCGTGGGTGTGGCTCGTGACGGGCCTGCCGACGGCGTTCATGTATGCGATGAGCACCTGGGCGCTCGCGGCGATGACGCTCCCGAGGTTCAGGACCGCCTCCGGCTTCGCCCTCCCGGCCGACCCGGTGCCGTGGGCCGGCCTCGTGCTGCTCGCGCTCGCCGTCGTGATGCTCGGCGAGGCGATCCGCGTGCTCGCCGCCCCGCGCGGGCCCGACGACCCCCGCAGCCCCGGCCGCGTAGGCAGCCTTCCGGAGCCCGCCGCCTGGGCCGCCGCCCGCACCGCCTGACATTCAACACGCCGAATGGACGCACGTGGATCATCGAGCCGACGCTCGTACGTCAGTCAGGCCGCTCACCGACCGCAGGGTGGTCACATGGAGGGTCGGGCAGGCGGGGTAACGCCATACGGCCCGTCCACCAGGTCCACGCCCCGAGCGCCAGCGTCGCCGCTCCGGCGATCAGCGGAAACGCCGGCCCGATCCGGCTGGCAAGCGTTCGCCCTTCGAGCAAGGGCACGTCGGCCACCAACACATCGCGGTCGTGCAGCGGTAAGGAAGCCGTCACCGTGCCCAGTGGCGACACGATGCACGTCTCCCCGGTCGCGGCACAGCGAATCAGCGAGCGGCGGCACTCGACCGCCCGCAACTGTGCCAGGAGCCGATGCTGCCGCAGCGTCAGCGGCTCGGTGAAAGCCGAGCCGTTGATGAGCGAAACGAAAACGTTCGCCGACTCCGCGACAAGCGACCGCGCGGCCCAAGGGATCATGTCCTCGTAGCAGAGCATCACGCCGAGCCGTGCCGGCCCGCAGACGAGCACGTTTGCCGCCGTGCCCTCGGTCATGTCGTCGGCCATCGGGAAATACAGCTTGATGTCGGGATAGAGATCCCCCCCGGGAACGAACTCACCGAAGGGCATCAGGTGCCGCTTGTGATAGCGGCCGAGGATCGAGTGCGAAGTGTCCACGAGGATCGCCGATTGATGGACGGATGCGGGCTTCTCGGGATGCCCCGTGTAGGTCTTGCCTCCGAACAGAACCGGGCACCGAGGTTCGTCGAGTGGCCGCATCCCGCGGTGCGGATCGCGCGACTGTGCGACGATCTTCTCCGGATCGGCGAGCGAGTCGAGATCGGCGTGGTAACTGCCGCCGCTGCACTCGGGCCAGCAGACCAGGTTGGGCGCGCAGCGGCCGTCGAGACAGACCCGCTCCGTCAACTCGCGCAGTGCGTCGATGCCACCCTCATCCTCCGGATTCGCCTGCACGAGCGCCATGTGGAGCCGTGGAGCCGCCTCCACGGCCCTGCTCCAGAAGGCCATCGAGGCCGTGCCGTAGGCGGCGTTGGCCACACAGAGTGCGACCGCAGCCCAGGCCACGGGCGAAAGGATGAGGCGGCCCCCTCCCATCGCATGCGTCGCCGCGACCACGAGCCAGACGATCACCCCCGCATGGGCGTAGAGCACGAAGGTGGCGAACTCGGGGCCGAACAGGTCGACCGACTGGACGAGCACGGGCCAGCCGATCTGCGCATAGCCGAGTTTCCAGGGGAATACGGCCGGCATCGCAGCCTCGAGGGATGCGGCAGCCAGCCCGGCCGGCAGCCACGCCCTGAGCGGGTCGCGCGTCACCCTGGCCGCGAACCAGAGCGGCAGCGCAAGCCTGACAGCGTCCCAGAGCACGATCGGGGTCGCGAAAGCCAGGCCGACGACCTCCTCCGTGTTCATCGCGTAGGCGAGCACTTTCGGCGTCCAGTGAAAGGCGATGGCAAGCGCGGCGGTCGCTCCCGCCAGTGTCCATGCCTCGCCCCACCAGCCGCGAATCCGCCGCACGAGGAGGAGCGCAACCGCGGGCGCCTGCTCCGCCGCGGCCCCATTTTCAGCGGGCGGTTCGAAAAATGACAGCCCCGGTCGGGAGGAGATTCCCTGAAACCGCCTGGTTCGAAACGCTGAAACAGGCGAACCGACCGCTGTCGGACTGCATTCAGGCCGTCACGTCCATTCGTGCCAGCCAGCGCCGTTGCGTTTCGTCCGCTCATCAACTACCATCGAGACGTCGGTTGGAGACGACGCTCGACGACGCGCGGTGGCGATCTCGCCGTACACGCCTCTTCTTCCTCGCCTTGACCCTCTGGCGGGCTGCCATTTTCCGGCCCTTTCGACGTGACCCCGAAAGTATCTTTGGGTCATCGGCAGGAGTGTTTTTTCGCAATGGGTAAGAAGCTTTACGTCGGGAACCTGTCCTACAGCGTGACGAGTGAGTCTCTCGAGCAGATGTTTCTCGAGTTCGGAACGGTCGTGAGCGCGCAGGTGATCCAGGACCGCGACACCGGCCGCAGCAAGGGCTTCGGCTTCGTGGAGATGCAGACCGACGACGCCGCGCAGCGGGCGATCAGCGGCATGCACGAAAAGGAGTTCGACGGCCGGGCCCTGACGGTGAACGAAGCCAAGCCCCGCGAGAGCGGCGGGGGCGGCCGCGGCGGCTACGGCGGCGGTGGTGGCGGACGCCGCTACTGAGCATCGCATGCACGATGCGTGGCAGCACGGCTCGGCCCACTTCGACGGGTAGGCAGGGGGTCGGCGAACGCTCGACGAGCATTGGGCCGCCCCGGCCTCCGGGTCCGCTCTCGTCCCCTTGAAAAGGGCGATCGCCGGATCACCCGCTCGGCAGCAGATCGGCGATCGTCACGGTGAAGTCCGGGAACAGCCGGGATGTGACGGCGTCTCTTCGTGGTCACCAATCCGGCTTGGTGGATCGTCGCTCACGACCTCCACGACGAGGTCGGGCACGTCGGGCACCTCCACCCGTGCGTCGACGAGCTCGCAGAACTGGTTCAATGACTCCGTGAACGACAGATACGCCTCCTCGGTCCAGGCGCCCTGCGCGGGAAAGAGGCGGGCGATTTCCCATGCCGGCCGCTGCGGCGGCGCGGGGTCGGCGGCATTGATGGAGGATGCACAGTCGCCGCTCATGGCAAGGAGCATTCAGGCGTACACGTGGCATGCCAAGTGGCCCGTGCGGCTGCGGTGAAACAAGCGCACGCGGCCCACGAGCAACCCGTCGACACGATCATGGTTGTGGAAGTGCCGTGGACCGGGCTATCTTCCGACGAGGACATGCCCAGGCACACCGCGCATTGCGAACAGCTCGGCGAGCGTGTCGTTGAGTGATCGCAGATCACAGGTCGGTTGGCTGCAAGCCCGTTCGGCTCGCGATGCGGGCCAGCATTCGCGGGCCGATCTCTTCACTCTCGTGGAATGCGAACACGAAATCGGGCCAGCCGGGCCTCGACAACACCCGATGGGACCCGCCGCTATGCCGCTTGACTGACCAACCAATTCGCAGCAGCGCCGACAAAACTCGGCGAGCTTTCGCCGCCGGCCAGCCACTCACGCAGACACCACGAAAAGGTCGTCGAGTTCAGGGATCGATTCACCGTGATCGATGCGGTCGGCAATCACTCGGAGGGCAAGCGCTTCGGTCTTTGCTACTGCCTGGTCACGGGTTTCGCCGTAGGCCATCACGCCCGGCAGATCGAGCACCTCCGCAAGCCAACGCTGATCTTCTTCACGCTGCACTTCGATTCGCATATCGGTTGCCTTGGCTGCCATGGACAATCGGGACCACGGAATCGTACCACAGCGAAAAAGTTGCGACCCACGAATGGCAATTCAGCTCGGGCCGCAGGCGAAAGTCCACGAGTCCGGGAGCGAGCGGCGGCGTGGAGCTTGAGCCGCCCGAGCCTCCGCTGCTTGCACCCCCTGGCGGGCCGCCGACCGACTGAGGCGGGTTCGTCCAACTCCACGAGGACCGCGAAACAAGCGCACGCGGCCCACGAGCAACCCGTCGACACGATCATGGTTGTGGAAGTGCCGTGGACCGGGCTATCTTCCGACGAGGACATGCCCAGGCACACCGCGCATTGCGAACAGCTCGGCGAGCGTGTCGATCACGTCCGCGCTCGCAATGCCTCGATCGACCCGGAGCCCACCGCATGGGCCGCCGACTGCACCGCGTGACCGGGAGCCGCCGCGGGCCGCCGCTCCCCGAGAAGATCTGCGCCGCCTGCGGCCGGCCGTTCACGTGGCGGAAGAAGTGGGAGGAGTGCTGGGAGCGGGTGCGGTTCTGCAGCGACCGCTGCCGCGGGCATGGCACGAAGCGGAGGGCCACGACGAGGTGACAACCCGGCTCGGGGGCGGCAAAAGTCTCGTCGCGTGGGCCGCGGCGGCCCAATGCTCCTCGAGCGTTCGCCGACCCCCTCGCCTGGCCACCTTTTTTGGACAAGCCGCAACTCGTCTACGGATGCTAACAGTTATGAGACCGCTGACTCGGGCCGAGGTGCGGGAGGTCGATCGCCGGGCGATCGAGGATTTCGGCCTGCCGGGGATCGTGCTCATGGAAAACGCCGGCCGCAATGCGGCGGCGCTCGTGCACGAGCGGGCGCCGCTGGCACGCGTGGCGATCGTGTGCGGCAAGGGCAACAACGCCGGCGACGGGTTCGTGATCGCCCGGCATCTGGAAAACCTCGGCCACGACGTGCGGCTGCTCCTGGCCTGCGACCCGGCTGAATTGAGAGGCGACGCGGCGCTCAACTGGCACGTCGTCGAGAAAGCGGGCATTTCCGCGCTCATGCTCGCCACTGGCTCGCGGAAAGACTGGGAACGCTCGCTCGCCGGGGCCGACTGGATCGTCGACGCCCTGCTCGGCACGGGCGCGACGGGTGCGCCGCGCGGGGCCGTCGCCACGGCGATCGAGGCGGTGAACGCCGTCGCGGCCCGCACCCACGCGGGGGTGTTCGCCGTCGACCTGCCGTCGGGCCTCGACTGCGACACAGGCGACGCCCCGGGCGTCTGCATCCGCGCGAACCTCACCGCCACGTTCGTCGCCCCGAAGGTGGGCTTTTCATCTCTCCAAGCCCTGCCGTTCCTCGGCGAAGTGCGGGTGGTCGACATCGGCGCCCCGCGGGCCTTGCTCGAGAGCATTCCGCAGGTCTGAAACAAAAAACCCTGCCGGAAGCCATGGCTCCCGGCCGGGTCGATTTTTGAATACTGGTTCGGCTTATGGGTAGCTCGGCCGGAGGCCGAGCGCCGCGGTTCGGGGCAACCTCGGCTTGCCCCGCAACCGCGACACGCCCGCAGGGGACTGGATGTCGCGCCGCGGCAGCCCTGCGGGCCTGCCTCGGCTTCCAGCGACTGCTCGGCCGGAGGCCGAGCGCCGCGGTTCGGGGCAACCTCGGCTTGCCCCGCAACCGCGACACGCCCGCAGGGGACTGGATGTCGCGCCGCGGCAGCCCTGCGGGCCTGCCTCGGCTTCCAGCGACTGCTCGGCCGGAGGCCGAGCGCCGCGGTTCGGGGCAACCTCGGCTTGCCCCGCAACCGCGACACGCCCGCAGGGGCCATGGATGGCCCTGCGGGCGTGAAATTAGAACCCGACGTACGTCACGAGGATGTCGCCGTTGTGCTGGAACCGCACGATCACGGAGCAGCCGCAGGCGTAGTCGTACCGCACCTGGCCGCAGCCGAAGAGCGTGCACCGCGACGACTCGCAGGGGCAGCCCTGGCAGCAGGCCGGCAGGCAGACCGGCACGTTCACCGTGCAGCAGGTCTCGGGGCTCGTGGGCGTGAGCACGGTCTCGTAGGTCGGCTCCGGGCAGCAACCGCAGTCGTGCTTGTGCTTGTGGGCGTGCTTGTGGCGGTACTTGATGCAGGGATTGCTCGGGCAGCAGGTGACGGCACCGCAGTCGGGTTCGCACTCGCACGAGGGTTCGACGGCACAGGCCGGCTCGAACGCACTGCAGCCGGGCTCGACGGCACACGACGGATCGAGGTGACGGCGGTGATGACCGAAGCCGGCATCGGCGGACGAGCCGACGACCAGCGCGAGCGCGGCAGCGAGGCCGCAGATGAAACGGGACATGAGAAGAGACTCCTTGTCGCAGAGGCTGGGGAAGCCACGCACGGCGGGGCGCGAACCGTGCGCGGGTGAAGCCGGGATGCGGCCCGGCCTTCCAGCAACTCTGGCACACGCCGCGGAATTGTCAAAAAACAGGCTTTTCAGGTAGTTTTTCACGATGTAGGACAGGCTTCAGCCTGTCATGCCTCCCCATGTAGGACAGGCTTCAGCCTGTCATGCCCCACTCGCTCAACCCAACTCGGGGCTGCCCCGACCGTCTCGCCGGACGTTCGCCTTCGCCCTCCTGGGCTTCGGCTCACTCGGACTCACTGGCGCTGCGCCATCCTGGCTTCGCTGGTGAGTAACGCCGTCTCGACGGCAGGGGCAGCCCCTCGCCTACGTCTTCACGAAACCCCTCGCCATCGTGGCCTCGGGTTTCTTGGCGAACCTCCGTTCGACCTCGAGAGCCGGGCCTCCAGCCCGGCAGTCCGTACAGTTGAGGAGGATCGGGGTTGCCGAGACCATCGAGCGGGCTGTGGGAGCGAGCGCAGCCATGGATGGCGAAAGCGAAGCGGACACGCAGAGAGCCAAGGCCTGGAGGGCCGAGGCGAACGTCAAGCGAGAGGGTCTGGGCAGTCACGAGCCGGCGCGCGCTCAACAACCCGAACGTCCGGCGACGGGGTCTGGGGAGCACGAAGCCGGCGGGGTATGACAGGCTGAAGCCTGTCCTACGTGGGAGACATGACAGGCTGAAGCCTGTCCTACGTCACGCCAGCATGGCGCGGAAGCGGTCGAAAAGGTAGGCCGAGTCGTGCGGGCCGGCGGCGGCTTCGGGGTGATACTGCACGCTCGCGGCGTTGGCCGTCTTGTGGTGGACGCCCTCGATCGTGCCGTCGTTCAGATTGCGGTGCGTGACGACGAGGTCGGCCGGCAGCGTGGCCTCGTCCACCGCGAAGCCATGGTTCTGCGACGTGATCTCCACTTTGCCCGTCTCGAGATCCATGACGGGCTGATTGGCGCCGCGGTGGCCGAACTTGAGCTTGAACGTCTTCGCGCCGCAGGCGAGCGAGAGCAACTGGTGGCCGAGGCAGATGCCGAACAGCGGCACCCTGCCCACGAGGTCGCGGACCGTGGCCACGCAGGAGTCGAGCACCTCGGGGTCGCCGGGGCCGTTGGAGAGGAAGACGCCGTCGGGGCGGTGGGCGAGCACGTCGGCGGCCGTGGCCCTGCCCGGCAGCACGGTCACGCGGCAGCCCTGCGAGACGAGATGCCGGGCGATGTTCCACTTCATGCCGTAGTCGAGCGCCACCACGTGCTTCGTGCCGGGGCGCTCGCGCCGCGGCGGAAAGTCGCCCCCCACGAGCGGCTGCTGGAGCGGCGTGGCCCAGGCGTCGAGCGGCTCGGTCCAGGCCCGCTCCTCGTCGGGCATCACCTCGCGCACGAGGTCGCGGCCCACGAGCGGCGGGGCCGAGCGGGCCAGCTCCACGAGCTTCGCGGCGTCGAGCACCTCGCTCGAGAGCACGCCCGTCATCGCGCCGCGGATGCGCAGCCGGCGCACGAGGGCCCGCGTGTCGATGCCCGTGAGGCCCACGACGCCGGCCCGGGCGAGATAGTCGCCGAGCATGCCCGTGGCCGTGAAGTTGCTCGTGATCCGGCTGGCCTCACGGACCACGAAGCCCGCCATCTGCAGCCGGCCGCTCTCGACGTCGGCGGGGTTCACGCCGTAGTTGCCGATCTGCGGCGCGGTCATCGTGAGGATCTGCCCGCGGTAGGAGGGGTCGGTGAGGATCTCCTGGTAGCCCGTCATCGAGGTGTTGAAGCACACCTCGCCGGAGACCGTGCCCGTGGCCCCGAACGAGTCGCCGACGTAGACCGTGCCGTCCTCGAGCGCGAGCGCCGCGCGTGCCATCGTCACTTCGCCTCCACCATCAAGCCCGGATCGACCGAGCCGTCGTCGTTCAGCCGGCCGGCCGCCCAGAGCAGCCCGCGGACGACGAGGGCGAGGTAGCGGTCGTCGCCGACGGTCTCGTTGTTGTGGCCGAGCGTGGTGCTGAAGATCCGCGTCTTGTTCGGGCCGTACTCGTTGACCCAGGCCACCACGGCGTTGGCCTCGGTCGGCTTGGCGGCGGGGTCGGCCGGTTCGTCCTTCTTCGGCTTCGGCGGCACGAGCTGCCGGCCGCTGGCGACCACCTTCGCGGTGGGGAGCACCTGGATGTTGTTGTAGAGTTCCTCGTTGATCGTCTTCCAGTCGGCGAGCGGCTTCGCGATCGGGTGGCCGCGGTCGGTGAAGGTGATCTCGATCGGCTGCTGCGGACCGTGGCCACTCGACTGCAGGCCGAGCATCTCGAACCAGCCGCCGTTGTCGGCTCCGGCCGGCACCGCCTGTTTGTAGTCGCCCCAGCGATAGGAATGCATCGCGCAGTGGAGGTTGACCGCCGGCGTCCCGCGACGATGGGCGGCGAGGATCCGCTCCACGTAGGCCGGGTCGGTGACGTCGGCCGAGCACTCGTCGTGGATCACGACGTCGAAGCCGTCGGCCCAGTTCGGATCGCCGTAGATCTCGAAGGTGGCCTTCGTCGACTTGTCGGGGTTGTGCACCACCTCGACGTGCGACCTGAGGCGGGCCTCGATCCCCTGCTCGAGCAGCCGCGTCTGCGTGGCGTAGTCGTGGCAGCAGCCGCCCGCGACGAGGAGCACCTTGAGCGGCTTGGCCGCGTCGGCCGCAGAGGAAACGGCCGTCACGATCAGGGCGGCCACGATGCCGAACACGGGGGGCACTCTCACGCGCTGGCTCCGGAGGGGGGCGGATACCTGGAAATGCTAGCAGATGGCGGCCGGTTTTTTGAGCAGGCGCGCGATCCGACGGCCGGGCGCCGTCATGGCGAGGTCGGCCAGGCCGGCCACGGTCACCCAGCGGCGGGCGACGGTGGCGGCCCCGCGCCTTACGACGCGCCGCACGCGCACCGTGCGGGCGACGGCATGCTGCGTCACGGTGTAGCGCACGACGCCGAGTTTCTTTCCCTGCGGCTGTCCCCGCGCACCGCCGACCGCGCAGGGAAAATCCCACAGCCCCTCCCACCATGCGCCCGGCCCGCGGCGCTCCACGAGCACCCGGTCGCCATGCCGGAGCACGACGGCCGTCTCGCGGATTTTTTTCACCGTCCGCGGGACGGCCTTCGCGGGAATCGCGTCGACCCGCCGCGCGCGGAGCGCGGCGCAGCAGCCGGCGAGCGGGCAGGCGGAGCAGCGCGGCCGCGCGGGCGTGCACACGATCGCACCCAGATCCATCAGCGCCTGGTTGAACCGCCCCGGCGCCGTCCTCGGCACGAGCCTGCGGGCGATCTCCCAGATCGGCTCGTCGCCCGCCGGGCCGTCGAGCGGCCGGCCATATCCGGCGAGCCGCGCGAGCACCCGACGCGAGTTGGCCTCCACGATCGGCTCAGCCGCGTCGAACGCGATCGACGCGATGGCGTTGGCCGTGTAGCGGCCGATGCCGGGCAGGGCCCGCAGGCCCTCGGCCGTGCGCGGAAACCGGCCGCCGTGCTCGGCCACGAGCGCCCTGGCGGCGGCGTGCAGCTGGCGGGCGCGACGGTAGTAGCCGAGGCCCTCCCAGAGCCGCAGCACCGAGTCCTCGCGGGCGGCCGCGAGCGATTCGACGTCGGGAAACGCCGCCAGGAATCGCGCAAAATATTCCTTCACGCGATCCACCTGTGTCTGCTGGAGCATGATCTCGCTCACCCAGACGCGATAGGGGTTTTTCGAACGCCGCCACGGCAGGTCGCGCGCCGTGCGGGCGTACCAGGCGAGCAGCCGCGATCTGATCCTGTCGACCTCCACCGCGGCCCCTTGCAAACGCGTTTTCATTCCGTTCCAACCACGGCAGTGTACCCTTCGTGCCCGGGCCGCGGCCGCCCCTCCATGGCAGAAAAACTCCAGGTTCGAGAACAGCGCGACGCCTCGGGCAGGGCCTGGGAGTTCGTCCATCCGCGCTGCGCCCGCGAGCGGCACGACGACATCGAGGAGGTCGAGGCGATGGTGGCGGCCGGCGAGGCGGAGATCGCCCGCGACGAGCTCGTGTGGCTGCTCGCGGAGTGCCCCGATTTTCTCGAGGCCCATCTGCACCTCGGCCTGCTCGCCCTCGAGGCCGACGACCCGAAGCTCGCCCGCGGCCACTTCGGGCGGGCCTACGAGCTCGGCGCCCGCGCGCTCGAGGCGGCCGGCGACCCGCGGCCGCTCCCCTACGCCCGCGCCGCCAACAAGGCCTTCTTCGAGGCCGCGAAGGGGCTCGTGCACTGCCTCGTGGCCACGGGGCGGCTGGCCCTCGCCAGGGACGTCGTCCGCCGCGCGACCGCGCTCGACCCCGCCGACCCGCTCGGCCTCTCCGGCCTCGTGGCCGGCGGGCCGGCTCCGGCGCGGAGGAGGCGGCCATGACCGCGCCGGGCCGGTTCATCGTGCTCGAGGGGATCGACGGCGCGGGCAAGTCGTCGCAGGTGGGGCCGCTCGCGCGCTGGCTCGAAGCGCGCGGCCGCGCCGTAACCGTCTGCCGCGACCCCGGCTCAACTCCCGCCGGCGATGCGATCCGCGCGATTCTCCTCGACCGCCGCGAGATCCACCTCGCTCCGACCGCCGAGATGCTCCTCTACATGGCCGCCCGGGCGCAGCTCGTCGGGGAGGTGGTCCGGCCCGCGCTCGCCCGCGGCTCGTGGGTCGTCTCCGACCGGTTTCTGCCGGCGAACGTCGTCTACCAGGGCCACGCCGGCGGCCTCGATCCCGACACGATCCGCGCCTTAGGCGCGATCGCCACCGGCGGCCTCGAGCCCGACCTCGTCCTGCTCCTCGACGTCGATCTCGACACGGCCGCCCGCCGGCTGGATCGCCCGCTCGACAAGCTCGAGAACCGCGGCGACGATTTTCGCGCGCGCCTGCGGGCGGGCTATCTCGCCGAGGCGACCCGCGATCCGGCGCGATTCGCCGTGATCGACGCGGCCGCCGACGAGGGCACCGTCGCGGAGCGGCTCCGCGCGGCGATCGGCGCCCGCTTCCCCGAACTGCGGTGACCGCGATGGCCTGGCAGGGGATCGAGGGGCACGACGCGGTCGCGGCGGAGTTCGCCCGGGCCTGCGCGCGCGGCCGCGTCGCCGGCACCTACCTCTTCATCGGCCCGGAGGGGGTGGGGAAGGGGACGTTCGCCCTCCGGCTCGCCAAGGCCCTCACGTGCGCCGCGCCGCGCGACGGACTCGTGGCCTGCGACGCCTGTGCCTCGTGCGTGCAGGCGGAGGCCGGCAGCCATCCCGACATCGACGTGGTCGCGAAGCCTGAGGACCGGGCCACGATCCCGCTCGAGATGCTCATCGGCGACGCCGACCATCGGATGCGCGAGGGGCTCTGCTGGCGGCTGCTGCTCAAGCCCGCGGTCGGCGGCCGCAGGGTGGCGGTCATCCTCGACGCCGACCATCTCTCCGAGGAGGCGGCGAACTGCCTGCTCAAGACGCTCGAGGAGCCGCCGCCCGGGGCGGTGATCATCCTCGTGGGCACGGCGCTCGAGCGCCAGCTGCCCACGATCCGGTCGCGCTGCCGGATCGTGAGGTTTCGGCCGCTGCCGACGGAGGAAGTCCTGCGCGTGCTCGCCGCGGAACAGGAGCCGGGCCAGGCGAACGAGGTGCGGCTGCGGGCGAGCGCGGCCGGAGCGGCCGGCAGCCTCGCGCGGGCGCGGCTCCTGCTCGACGACGAGTTGCTGGCGTTTCGCGAGGCGGTCTTCCGGGCGCTCGGCACGCGGCCGCTCCGCGGCGTCGACCTGGCCCGCGACGTGCTGGCCTTCGTCGAGGCCGCCGGCAAGGAGGCGCCGCCGCGCCGGGCCCGCCTCCGCGCCGTGCTCGAATTCGCGCTCGAGTTCTTTCGCGCGGCCGTGCTCCACGACGCCGCGGCCGTGCCGCCCGCCGAGCCCGCCCTCGCCGCGGCCGTCGCCTCGTGGGGGGGTGGCTCGGAGCCGGCCGCGGCGGCGGTTGCACACACGATCGACGCGCTCGACGGCATCGACCGCAACGCGAATCTCGCGATCCTCGTCGATGCCTGGACCGCGGTGCTCGAGGAGCCGCGGCTTGCCCACTCGACCTGACCTGCCCCGGCTCCCGCCCCCCGTGGCGAACCCTGACGGCCAGCCCGGGAGGGATCGATTTTCGGGTCGTGCCTGACGATCCACCTGTTCGGATTGAACGCTGGCGGCCGGCACGACTGCGAGATTCGTGCGGCACGCCGGTGCATGGCAGGATCGAGGCATGTCCGACAAGCGGGCCGGCGGAATCTTCGCCTCGTCGTTCGTCGCGGGGCTGCTGCTCGCGGCGGGGATCTTCGCGCCGCGGGCCTGGGATCCGGTGCCGGAGCCGTTCTTCGGGCTCGACGAGCAGGCCGTGCCCGAGGCTGCGGGCCCGGGCACCGCCGCCCCCGGCGAGGACCGCACGGCGGAAGCGGCCGGAAAAACCGCGCCGGCCCGCGACACGGTCGGCACGGCCGCGGCACCCCCCGGCGAGCGGCTCGCACTCGGCGATCAGGCGACCCCCGCCGCCATGCAGGCCGCGGCGATCGCGGCCCGCGAGGCGGTCGCCGCCGCGCCGGTGGCCCCGCCCGTCATCGTCCCCCCGGCCGCGGAGGCCGCCGCGTCACCACCGGCCGCCTCCGCTCCGTCAGTCAGCGTCGCTCCGGGCGAGTCCGCAGCCGGCTCCCTACGGGCGCTCGTGACCCGGGTGCAGGCCTCGCGGGCGCCGCCCCCGCCCGCGGCCCCCGAAACGCTCGGCGTGGCGCCGCTGCCGGGCGCGGAGTGGGTCGATCCCGACAGCGTCAACTGGTCGGACGTGCCGCTCGCGCACCCGGCGCCCAAGCCGACGGTGCCGGTGCCGCGGCTCGGCCTGCGGCCGCGCCTGCGGGTGGGCGAGCGGCTCCTCGGCCGCGACCGGCCCGCAGATTCCTCGCCGGCGGCGGTCGAGGACGGGGCCGCGGGTCTCCCCGACGTTCGTCGCTGGCCGGCGCCGCGCAGGCTCGTGCAGCAGATCGAACAGCTCGGTGCCGCCGGCCCCGCGCACGACGCCGGGGCCTGGTCGGCCACGGCCCTCGAACGGCTGCAGCGGGTGCTCGCAACGGCCGGCCCGGGCGACGCGGCGGCCGAACCGGCGCTCGTAACGCTCGGCGAGTCGGTGCACGCCGGCATGGGGATCGCCGACGCCTCCACCGACCACGACCGGGCCACGGCGACCCGCCGCGCGGCGCTGGCGGTGTCGCGGCGCGTCGCGACGTGGCGGGCGGCGACGGGCCTGTGCCTGGCCGCCGACGCCGTCGACTCGCGGCTCGAGGCGGAGACGGCCCGGCTGCTCGACGCCGTCGAACGGTTCGAATCGTCGGGCGCTCCCGAGGACGCCGCGGTGGCGGCCCGGGCCATGGCCGTGCTCGTGCGCTCGGGCCAGCCGCCGGCCGTCGGCCTCGCCAGGGCGGTGCAAGACCACTACCTCTCCGCCAACGTGCGGGTCGCGGTGCACCAGCGGTTTCTCGAGCGCCTGCTCCCCGCGGCCACCGTCATCACCGGGCCGGTCGACGACGTCGTGCTCGGCCGCAAGGTGCGGGGCACCCGCACGGTGCAGCGCACGACGACCGTGCGGTTCGTGCCCGACTCCGACGAGATCTCCTTCGAGCTCGAGGTGCACGGCGACGTCGAGTCGCGCACGGTCACCGACTCCGGCCCGGTCTCGCTCACCTCGCGGGGTGATTCGTCGTTCACCGTCCGCAAGCCGATCAAGCTCTCGCCGGCCGGCCTGCTGTTCGGCGCGGCGACGGGCGTGGCGAGCAACCGCTCGCAGCTGGCGAACGTGCAGACGAGCTTCGACTCGGTGCCGATCATGCGGTCGCTGGTGCGGAGCATCGCCCGCAGCCAGCACGAGGAGACGCTGCCCGAGGCCAACCGCGAGGTGATCGACCACATCGTCTCGCGGGCCTGCCGCGAGGTCGACGCCCAGGCCGAGCCGAGGTTTTCCGAGATCGCCTCCCGGATCCGCGACCGCGTCTGGACGCCGCTGGTGCGGCTCGGTCTCGATCCCACGCCGGTGGCGCTGGAGACGACGCCGGCGGTGGCGACGCTCCGCCTGCGGCTGGCGGCCGACGAGCAGCTCGCGGCCCACACGCCGCGGCCGCGGGCCCCGGGCGACGCGCTGTTCAGCCTCCAGGTGCACGAGTCGACGCTCAACAACGCGCTCGAGCGGCTCGGCCTCGCCGGCCGCCGGATGGCGCTCGAGGACCTCGTGGCCCTGCTCTGCGAGCGGGCCGGCTCCGAGCCGCGCCTTCCCGACGACCTGCCCGAGGGCGTGCACGTGACCTTCGCCCGCCGGCAGCCGCTGCGGGTGGAGTGCCGCGACGGCCTCGTGCACGTGCGGGTGGCCCTCGACGCCATCGAGAGCGGCCGCCGCAGCTGGTACGACATCGTGGCGCAGGTGGCCTACAAGCCCGCCCAGGCGGCGCCGCAGGTGTTCCTGGAGCGGGAGGGCCCGGTGCAACTGAGTGGCCCGGGCCACCAGGGCCGCATCGAGTTCGCCCTGCGTACGATCTTCAGCAAGATCTTCCCCAAGGAGCGGCCGATCCCGGTCCTCCCGGAGCGGCTCGTGAAGAACCCGCGGCTCGAGGGGCTGCACGTGCTGCAGGCGGCGAGCACCGACGGCTGGCTCGCGCTCGCGCTGGGGATCCGCGACGGTGAGACGACCGTGGCCCAGCCCGGCTCCGCCGACGGCCGGAAGGCCGACCAGCGTCCGCGCATCTTCCGCTGACGGGCGGTGCGGCGGGCCGTCGATGGCGGGCGAGGGGGTCGGCGAACGCTCGTCGAGCGTGGGCCGCCCCGGCCCAGCGAGGCGACTTGTGCCGCCCCCGAGCGGGCGCTTCTGCAAACGTGAAGCCGCCTTACACTGTGTGCCTTGGAGGTTTCCCGATGCACGCGCAGCCAGGCTCCTTTCGCACCGAATCCGACAGCATGGGCGAGGTGCAGGTTCCCGCCGACCGCTACTGGGGCGCCCAGACGGAGCGGTCGCGCGACAACTTCAAGATCGGCGTCGACCGCTTCCAGTGGGGCCGCGCGATCAAGAAGAGCCTCGGCATCCTCAAGAAGTGTGCCGCCCTCGCCAACGGCGAGCTCGGCCAGCTGCCGCCCGACACGGTGAAGCTGATCGTGCAGGCCGCCGACGAGGTGATCGCCGGCAGGCTCGACGACCACTTCCCGCTCGTCGTCTTCCAGACCGGCAGCGGCACGCAGTCGAACATGAACGCCAACGAGGTGATCTCGAACCGGGCGATCGAGATCGCCGGCGGCGTGATGGGCTCGAAGAAGCCCGTGCACCCCAACGACGACGTCAACCGCGGCCAGTCGTCGAACGACACGTTTCCCACCGCGATGCACATCGCTGCGGTCGAGGTGATCCACGACCGGCTGCTGCCGGCCGTCCGGGACGTGCGCGACGTGTTCGCCCGGCTCGAGAGGCAGCATGCGGGCCTCGTGAAGATCGGCCGCACCCACCTCCAGGACGCCACGCCGATCACGCTCGGGCAGGAGGTCTCGAGTTGGCGGGCCCAGCTCGACGACCGGATCCAGTCGCTCGAGCGGTCGCTCCCCGGACTCTATGACCTCGCGATCGGCGGCACGGCCGTGGGCACCGGGCTCAACGCCCACCCGCGGTTCGGCGACGTCGCGGCTTCGTATATCGCGAAGGAGACGGGCCACCCGTTCGTGTCGGCCCCCAACAAGTTCGCCGCCCTCGCCGCCCACGACGCCCTCGTGGAGGTGAGCGCCGCGGAGCGCGGCCTCGCCATGGCCCTCCTCAAGATCGCCAACGACATCCGCTGGCTCGCCTCGGGCCCGCGCTGCGGCATCGGCGAGATCTCGATCCCGGAAAACGAGCCGGGCAGCTCGATCATGCCGGGCAAGGTGAACCCCACGCAGTGCGAGGCGATGACGATGGTCTGCGCCCAGGTGTTCGGCAACGACGCCGCCGTGGCCTTCGCCGGCAGTCAGGGCAACTTCCAGCTCAACGTCTACAAGCCGGTGATGATCCACAACGTGCTCGAGAGTGCGAGCCTCGTCGCCGACGCCTGCGACTCGCTGCGCATCCACTGCGCCGAGGGGATCGAGCCCAATCTCGCCCGGATCAAGCACCACCTCGATGACTCGCTGATGCTCGTGACCGCCCTCAACACGCACATCGGCTACGAGAAGGCGGCCAAGATCGCCAAGAAGGCCCACGTCGAGGGCACGAGCCTGAAAGCCGCCGCCGTAGCCCTCGGCTACGTCACGCCGGAGCAATACGACCAGTGGGTCGTGCCCGTCGAAATGACCCGCCCCCTGGCGACGTGAGGTGTGATGGGTTTCGGCCTGTCGCGCATTTGCTCACCACCCGCATTCGGAGCCGGCGGTAGGCATGCTCGACTCCGGTCGTGTTGAGAGTACTGAACTCGTGGGTTTTGATCAGGGATCTATGGTCCTCAACGACTCCCTTCGTCTGCGCGTGCCCACCGACCGTCTCCGCCGAAAGTTCTTATCGTTTATGAGAAGGGGGAGGCTTCGGGCCATCCGTGTCCCTCGAGCCGGCTTTAGCGACCAGCGAAGCCATGGATGGCGCTCGCTGTCGCGCCACGGCATCCCTTCGGGCCTGCCGCGGCTTACGCGACGGCCGGCCGGATGCCGGCCGCCGCCCGGCCGGGCACACCTTGGCTGTGCCCGCGCCGGGCCAAGGCGGCAGGGGCCATGGATGGCCCTGCCGCCGTGAAACTAGATGGCGGCCGCGGCGGTTTCGCCGGTGCGGATCCGGATCACGTCGGCGAGGTTCGTGACGAAGATCTTGCCGTCGCCGACCTGGCCGGTGCGGGCGGTGGTCATGATCTTGCTGATCACGTTCTGGGCCTCGTCGTCGCCCACCACCACCTCGATCTTCACCTTGGGCAGGAAGTCGACGGAGTATTCGGCGCCGCGGTAGGTCTCGGTGTGGCCCTTCTGGCGGCCGAAGCCGCGGACTTCGGTCACGGTCATGCCCTTGACGCCGAGGGCGTTGAGGGCGTCTTTCACCTCTTCCAACTTGAAGTGGCGGATGATGGCTTCGATCTTCTTCATGGCTTGGTTCTCCACAGTGAGGTCGTCGGGACGGTGACGGGCCGGTCGCGGTGACCTGCCGACGAGGAGTGAAGTTGCACATGCCGTGCCAAAACCAGAGGGCTCGTTTTGGCGGGCTTTGTTTGGCTCTGGTCGGCACGGGTGTCGCGCCGGTGTCGCGCCCAACGTGGCTCCTGCCCGATCGGCCAATCACGGTTGGGCGGGATTCGTGGTATTTTTCAGTCTTCGACGGCTGTCGCGCCGCCGAGGCGCCGTGTTGCACGAAGGAGTCGTGAATGCCCCGGTTCAGCCAAGGCCAGCTTGCCCGTTTTTCGCGTCGGACGTTCACCGCCCTGGCCGCCGGAGCGGTGTCCAGCGCGGCCGCACCGGCCTTCGCCCGCGTCCGGCGCGTGGGCGGCGAGACGATCGTCGGCGAGGGGGCCCACACGTTTCGCGTCCGGCACAACTTTCCGCAGCTGCCGGAAAAATACGCCTGGCAGACCACGCACGGCGTCGCCGTCGACGGGGCCGGCAACCTGTATGTCATCCACGAGGGCCAGAGGGGCAAGAAGGATCACCCGGCGATCTTCGTGTTCGATCCGGCGGGAAAGTTCATCCGGGCGTTCGGCAGCGAGTTCCAGGGGGGCGGCCACGGGATCGAGGTGCGGCAGGAGGGCGGGGAGGAGTTTCTCTACGTCTGCGGCTACCAGGGCGTGAAGGCGTTCGCGAAGCTGACGCCGCAGGGGGAGATCGTCTGGTTTCGCAAGGCCCCGATGGAGTCGGGGGCCTACGCGGCCGGCGAGGACGTCTCCACGAAGCCCTCGTGGAACCGGCAGGGCTTCCTCCCCACGAACTTCGCCTTCCTCGACGACGGCGGCTTCCTGCTCGCCGACGGCTACGGCACGTTCAAGATTCACCGCTACGACGAGGAGGCGAAGTGGGTGGGTTGCTTCGGCGGCGAGGGCAAGGGGGAGGGCACGTTCAACACGCCGCACGGCATCTGGATCGACCGCCGCCCCGCGGCCGACGGCTCGGCCCGCGAGCCCACGATCGTGATCTGCGACCGGGCCCACAACACCCTGCAGACGTTCACGCTCGACGGCGTCTACCAGGAGACGATCACCGGCTTCGGGCTGCCTGCGAATCTCGACACTTGGCGGGGAATGATGGTGGTGCCCGAACTCAAGGCCTGCGTCACGCTGCTGGATGAAAACAATCAGCCGGTCGTGCGGCTCGGCCGGGCCGTCGAGCGGCTCGACGCGATCAAGAATCTCAGGGGACTGCCCGACCAGTGGCAGGAGGGCGAGTTCGTCCATCCCCACGACGCCTGCTTCACGGCCGCGGGCGACATCTTCGTGGCCGAATGGGTGGCCACCGGCCGGATCACGAAACTGGAGCGGGTGGCCTGAGGGTTCCGGCAACCGCCCGAACCGGCGTGGCCGATTTGAGGTTTTTGGCAGGCAACCCCGCTCGTATCCGGACGATTCTTGCCTATGATAAGATTCCGTCAGCGACGATTGAGCCACGTTTTCCCGAGGAGCATCTCTCCGATGTCGCTTGTGCTTCGTCCCCTGACCGTGCTTCTGCTCGCGGCCCTCGCGGCGGGTAACTGTGCAACGATCGCCGTCGCCGCGGAGGCCAAGAAGCCTGGCGAGGCCGACAAGGCGAAACAGGACGCCGACAAGGCGAAACAGGAGGCCGACGCCCTGAAGACGGCCCGCGAACTGCTCGCCCGGCCGCCGCGGCCCGCGCGGCCGGCGCTCCCGCCGAGCCGGCTGCCGCTCGAGTTTCTCGACGGCGAGCGAATCGCCCTCTACGGCAACTCCACGGCCGAGCGGATGAACCTGTTCGGCCAGTTCGAGACGCTCCTGCACGAGCGTTTTCCGGAGAAAAAGCTCGTCGTCCGCAACTTCGCCCGGCCGGCCGACGAGGTGGCCAACCGCCAGCGGGCGGGCGACTACACGAAGCTCGACGATCCCGTGGCCGCCTTCGGCGCCGACACCTATCTCCTCTTCTTCGGGTTCAACGAGTCGTTCGCCGGGCCCGACAAGGTCGCGAAGTTCAAGGCCGACTATCTGAACCTGCTTGGCGATCTCGCCGCGAAGTATCCCCGCGACGACACGAAGGCCGCCCCGCGGTTCGTGATCGTCTCGCCGATCGCCGTCGAGGCCTCGGGCGATCCGCTCCTGCCCGACGCCGACGCCCAGAACAAGACGCTCGCCCTCTACCGCGACGCCGCCCGCGACGTCGCCGCGCAGAAGGGGCTCGCGTTCGTCGATCTCTTCGACGCGACGCGCGAGGCCTTCGCCGCCCAGCCGGGTCTCCAGCACACGATCAACGGCTGCCACGTGAACGACGCGGGCGACAAGGTCGTGGGCACGCTGCTCGATGAAAAGCTCTTCGGCGCCCCCGCCGCGAAGAAACTCGCCGCCGAGGCCTTTTCGAAGCTCGAGGCCGCGGTGATCGACAAGGCGTGGATCACCATGCAGGACCACCGGATGGTCAACGGCTGGTACATCTATGGCGGCCGCCGCACGTTTGACACCGAGACCTTCCCCCGCGAGTACGTCAAGCTCCGCACCATGGCGGCCGTGCGCGACGCCTACGTGTGGGACATCGCCGCCGGCCGCCCCGTGCCGCCCGAGCCCGATGATTCGAAGACGGGCGACCTCATCGTGCCCAAGACCCGCTTCGGCGAGCCGCGGCAGGCCTACAGCGAAAACGCCGAGGGCGGCCCGGTGATCAAGTCGCCCGAGGACGTGATCAAGACCTGCACGGTCCCCGACGGCTTCGAGATGCGGCTCTTCGCCGACGAGCGGAAATTCCCCGAGCTCGCCAAACCGGTGCAACTGGCCTTCGACTCCAAGGGCCGCCTCTGGGTCTCCACGATGCCGAGCTATCCGCAGTGGCGGCCGGGCGATCCCAAGCCGGCCGACAAGCTCGTGATCCTCGAAGACACCGACGGCGACGAGAAAGCCGACAAGAGCACGGTCTTCTACGACAAGCTCCACTGCCCGACCGGCTTCCAGTTCTTCGACGGGGGCGTGCTCGTGGTCGACCAGCCGCGCATGCTCTGGCTCAAGGACACCAACGGCGACGACAAGGCCGACGTGGTCGTCCACGTGCTCGACGGCTGGGCGACCGAAGACACGCACCACACGAGCGGCGCCTTCGAAATGAGCCCGCCGGGGCTGCTCCACATGCTCGAGGGCGTGGCGATGAGCACGGCGCTCGAAACGCCGTGGGGCCCGTTCCGCAACTACGGGTCGTCGGGGGCCTACGTGCTCGACCCGCGCACCTGGAAGATCAGCCACTTCAACACGCCCGGCTACGGCAACCCCTGGTGCTACGTGTTCAACGAGTGGGGCCAGGGCATCTGCGGCGACGGCACCGGCGCCGCCCAGCACTGGGACACGCCCCTCTCCGGCAAACAATACGGCGGCCGCAAGGGGATGGGCCCGGTCTTCAACACCGAGGGGATGCGGCCGGTCGTCGGCAGCGAGTTTTTGCACACGCGGCAGTTTCCCGACGACGTGCAGGACCAGTTCATCTACGCCTGCGTGATCAACATGAACGGCATGCCTCGCTGGACGTTCTCCGACGACGGCGCCGGCTACAAGGGGGAGCGGGTGCGGCACGACCCGAAGGACCCGAAGACCCCCTTCGACCTCGTCAAGAGCACCGACAAGCACTTCCGGCCGGTCGATCCGCAGATCGGCCCCGACGGCGCCCTCTGGTTCGGCGACTGGGCCAACCCGCTCATCGGCCACATGCAATACAGCCAGCGCGACCCCAACCGCGACCACGTGCACGGCCGCATCTACCGGCTCGTCTATCGGGACAAGCCCCTCGTGAAGCCCGAGACGCAATCGGGCAGGTCGACCGCCGAGGTGCTCGAGCAGCTCAAGAGCCCCGAGTGGCGCACCCGCTACCGCGCCCGCGCCGACCTCCAGGCCCGCCCGCGGGCCGAGGTGCTCGCGGCGGCGAAGGACTGGCTCGGCACAGTCGCCTCCGATCCCGCGGCCGACCGGCTCGCCACGGAGGTGCTCTGGCTCGAGCAGTGCTTCCACGCCGTCGACCGCGGCCTGCTCACGAGGCTGCTCGAATCCCAGGTGCCCGACGCCCGGGCCGCAGCCACGCGAGTGCTCGCCGACGAGCGCGACCGCTTCCCCGACACCGAGAAACTGCTCATCGCCAAGGCCGGCGACCCGAGCGCCCGCGTCCGCTGCGAAGCGGTGCGGGGCCTGAGCTTCTTCGGCACGCTCGACGCGATGCGGGCGGTGATCGCGGCGGCGAACGTCGAGCCCTCCGACCGGTTCATCGCCTACACCTGCGACGCCGCGCTCGGGGCGAACATCGACGTGTGGAAGAAGGAGCACGCGGCGGGCACGTTCGCGAGCAAGGGCACGCCCGCCTTCGGGATCATCGAGAGCGTGCTCGGGCTCGACAAGAAGGCGGCCGAGATCACGCCGCACCTCGCGATCCTGCTCTCCAAGGAGCCGACGAGCGAGGAGCAGCGGAACAAGGCGATGACGTCGCTCGCGGGAATCACCGGGGGCAACGTCGACAACGGCAAGGCCGTGTTCCGGCGCGTGTGTATCAACTGCCACAAGGTCGGCAACGAGGGGGCGAACCTCGGCCCCGAGATGAACGGCGTGGCCAAGCGGCTCGACTCCTACAAGCTCGTCGAGTCGATCATCGATCCCAACGCCCAGGTCGACGACAAGTATCTCTCGACGCTCGTCGTCACCGACGACGGCCGGAGCATCACGGGCCTGCTCGTGAGCGAATCGCCCGAGGAGCTCGTGATCTTCGACGGCAAGGAGCAGAAGAAGATCAAGACGGCCGAGATCGACGAGCGGCAGAAGCTCAAGCAGAGCAGCATGCCCGAGGGCCTCGCCGCCACGCTCTCGCCCAACGAGCTGCTCGACGTCGTCGAGTTCCTGCGCACGCTGAAGTGATTCGCTTCCGCAGCCCCCGCCAGTAGCCGCAGAGTGGCACTCTGCGGCAGGTGAGACCGGCGTCGTCCGCGGGTGCAGATCGACAATCTGCACCTACTTGCGGAACGCGGCGCCGTCGAGGGCGTGGGCTTTCATCAGCCGGTAGAGCGTGCCGCGGGGCAGCTTCGCGTCGCGGGCGGCGGCCGAGACGTCGCCGTGGTGTCGGGCGAGCAGGTCGGTGAGATACTGCTTCTCGAATCTCGCCACATGCTCGGCCCGCCGCGGGAAGAAGCCGTCGTCTCCCGGCCCCGCCTGCACGACGCGGCCCGCGGCGGCGACGATCTCGTCGGGGAGGTCCTCCACGTCGGGCGTGGCGGAGCGGGTCATCGCCACCGCCCGGCGGATCGCGTTCTGCAGTTCCCGCACGTTGCCCGGCCACCCGTAGTTTTTCAGCACCTGGTAGGCGTCGATCGAGAGGCCGCTCACGGTCTTGCCCATCTCCTGGGCGGCCCGGTTGGCGAAGAATTCGGCGAGCAGGCCGACGTCGTCGCCCCGCTCTCGCAGCGGAGGCAGGTCGATCCGCACCACGTTGATCCGGTAGAAGAGGTCGCGCCGGAACTCGCCCCGCTCCACCATGCCGTCGAGATTGCGCGACGTGGCCGCGATCACCCGCACGTCGACGCTCGTCTCCTGCCGCGCCCCCACCCGCCGCACCCGCCGCTCCTGGAGCACGCGCAGGAGCTTCGCCTGGAGCGCGAGCGGCAGTTCGCCCACCTCGTCGAGAAACAGCGTGCCGCCGTCGGCGAATTCCACGAGCCCCATCCGACGGCCGTCGGCGCCGGTGAAGGCCCCCTTCTCGTGGCCGAAGAACTCGCTCTCCATGAGCGCGTCGGGAATCGCCCCGCAGTCGACCGGCACGAACGGCGCGGCGGCCCGGCGGCTCCGCTGGTGGAGCGCCCGGGCCACGAGTTCCTTGCCGGTGCCCGTCTCGCCGGTGACGAGGACGTCGACGGAGCTCGCCGCGACGCGATCGATGACGGAGTAGACCGCCCGCATCGCCGGGCTCTCGCCGAGAAAGCCCTCGAACGTGTAGGGCCGCTCGACCGCGCGGCGGAGCACCTCCTCGGCGTCGCGGCGCCGGGCGGCCGAAAGCAGCCGCACGAGCGCGTCTTCGAGTTGCGCGTCGGCGGAGTCGAGTTCCAGGTAGTCGCCGGCGCCGGCCTGCAGGCACTGCCGCGCCGCGGCGACGGTGGGGTGGGCGTCGACCACCACGAGGGGCAGTTCCGCGTCGGCCGAGCGCACGGCCGCAGCGAGCGCGGCGGCGGTGCCCGCGTCGCGGGCGGTCACCACGCCGAGATCCCAGGCGTCGCGCTCGAGCGCGGCCGCGGCCCCGGCGGCGGTCTTCTCGACGCGAAGGTCCATCGGCTGCAGGCGGGCGACGAGGCCGGCGTACGGCAGGCCGGCGGCGCCGTTGGCGTCGACGACGAGGATCCGGGGTTGACGCATGGTGGTTGGTTTCGGGGCCCGCCGGCGGCATTATTGCCCCGGCCCCCGACAGCGTCACGCGGCGCTGGTACATTCGGCCGAATCCCCCGCGAATCGATTTTTCTCGACGGGGACAGGAGCCTCCGCATCCATGGCGATCGACCTCTACGCCCCGTGCCCCGGCGGCACCGGCAAGAAGATCAAGTTCTGCTGTGCCGACCTCACCGGCGACCTCGAGCAGATCGACCGGCTCGTGGAGGGCGAGCAGGTGTCGGCCGCGCTCGAGCAGGTGGAGCGGCTCGCCGCCAAGCATCCGGGCCGCGCCTGCCTCATGGCCACGCAGGTGAAGCTGCTCCTGGCGACGCGGAAGTTCGCGGAGGCGGCGGCCGCGAGCCAGGCCTTCCTGGCTGCGTTTCCCGACAACCCCCTCGCTCTCGGCCACACCGCGGTGGCCGACGCGATCGCCGGCCGGCTGCAGGAGGCCGCTGCGGCCTTCGACAAGGCCCGCGAGGCGGCGGGCGCCGACGTGTCGCCCGACCTCGTCCGGATCGCCGCCACGCTCGTGCAGGCGGCGGCCCAGGCCGGCCACACCGGCTTCGCCCAGGGGATCGTCGAGTGGATGATGGACGAGTCGCTCGGCACGGCCGAGGAGCAGCGGTTGCTCGCGGCCGTGGTCGGCTCGTCGGGAGTGCCGGCGGCGCTCCGCACGAAGGTGCAGCTCGAGGAGGCTCCCGCCGATTCGGCGTGGGCTCCCGACTTCGCGACGGGCCTCGCGCACGCGCGGGCATGGCGGCTCGGCAAGGCGCTCACGGCGTTCCGCAGCCTGAAGGGCGTGGCGGGGGAGAGCCGGCCGCTGTTCACGAACATCGCGCTCATCTGCGAGATGCTGGCCCGGCCGTTCGAGGCGGCCGAGGCGTGGCTCGCCGTCGCCGCGATGCGCGGCACGCCCGCCGAAGACGCCGTGGAGGCGACGGGCCGGGGGATCGCGCTGGAGACGGAGGCCGACGAAGACCGCTCGCCGATCGTGCCCTACGAGCGCCGCTCGGCCGCGCTCGCCCTCGGCGCGGAGGGCTCCGCCGCGCTCGACCTGCTCGAGGACAAGCTGCGGCACGACGGCCACTTCGATCCCGCTCCCTTCGACCGCTCGCAGTGGACGGCGCGGGGCGCCGCGCCGCCGCGGTCGGCGTGGCGGGTCTTCGAGACGGCCCCGACCCACGAGCAGCCCGCCCGGCTCCTGGCCACCGTGCTGATCTTCGGCCGGCAGACCGACCGCGAGCCCGAGGCCACGCTGCAGGGCTTCCAGCCCGACGTCGCGACGGCCCGCTCGATCCTCGAGCCCGTGCTCGGCGTCTCGTTCGGCGACGCGCTCCCCGCCGCGCTCCCGGGCGCCACGCCCACGAACTGGCTCCGCGGGGCGCAGTTCCGCCTCGAGCCTCCTGCGGAGCCCGTCACGGCCGCTCCCGCCGGCCAGCCGTCGCTCGTCGACACGATGCTGGCGGCCCAGTCGGCCGCCGTCTGGAAGCGGTTCGTCGCTCTCTGGCCCGACTCGGCCCTGCCCGAGCTCCTCGGCAAGTCGCCCCGCGAGGCGCTTGGCGACGCCGTCGGGGCGAGGCGCGTCGCCGCGCTCGTGGGCGAGGGGGAGGCGACGGCCCACGGCCGCGACGAGTCGGCCGCCTGGACGGAGATCCGGGCCCGGCTCGGCATGCCCGCGCCGGCCACGATCGATTCCGCCCGCCCCCTCGAGGCGGTGCCGCCGCTCCGCTGGCACCGGCTCGACTTCACGAAGGTCGACCTCGACCAGCTGCGCGGCGTGTTCGTCACTGCCCTCGACGCCGGCTTCGAGCTCGCCGCCGAACGCTCGGCCCGGGCCCTCGTCGCCCGACCCGACGCGACGCCCGAAGACCGCTGGGAGGCCTGGAGCCTGCTCGAAGACCGGGCCACGAACACGGTCGAGAAGCTCGAGGTGATCGGCCGCCTGCGGGAGCTCGCCAAGGCGCTCGGGGCGAGCGAGGGCATGCTCGACGTCGCCGAACTCCGCGTCCGCCTGCAGCGTGGCGACCAGGCCGAGATCGCCCGGCTGCTCGACGGCCTGCGGCGGCATCACGCCCGCGACCAGAAGGTGCTCGAGGCGCTCGCGCAGGTGCTCATGGAGGCGGGCGTCGACCTGCCGGGCATGATGGCCGCGCAGGCCGCCGGAGGCATGCCCGGCGCCGGCCTGCCCGCGGGCATGGGCCAGCCGGGCGCGGTGCCGGCGGCGGCGCCTGCCGCCCCCTCGGGCATCTGGACGCCGGGCGCGCAGGCTCCGGGGCGGCCGGCCGAGAAGAAGACGATCTGGACGCCGGGCTGACGGGACCTGCGGCATGGCGTGGACGGTGCGTGAAGAGGCGGCGATGCGGCAGGCCCTCGACCTCGCCCGCCGCGGGGCGGGGCACGTGGAGCCCAACCCGCTGGTCGGCGCCGTCGTGACGGCCGCCGACGGCACGCTCGCGGGCACGGGCTGGCACGCTCGCTTCGGCGGGCCGCACGCCGAGGTCGTCGCCCTCGCGGCGGCGGGCGGCGCCGCCCGCGGCGGCACGCTCTTCGTGACGCTCGAGCCCTGCTGCCACCACGGCAAGACGCCGCCGTGCACGGCCGCGATCACCGCGGCGGGCATCGCCCGCGTCGTCGTCGCCACGGGCGACCCGTTCGCGGAGGTGGCGGGCCGCGGGATCGCGGCGCTGCGCGCCGCGGGGATCGCCGTCGACGCGGGGCTCTGCGAGCGCGAGGCCGCCCGCCTCGTCGCCCCGTTCACGAAACTCGTCACCGCGGGCCTCCCCTGGGTGATCGCGAAGTGGGCGATCTCCCTCGACGGCCACGTGGCGGCCCCGGCTGCGGACGGGCCGACCGACCGCTGGATCTCGTCGGAGGAGTCGCGCCGGCTCGTGCACGAGTTGCGCGGCCGCTGCGACGCGATCCTGGTAGGCATCGGCACCGCGCTCGCCGACGACCCGCTCCTCACGGCCCGCCCCCCCGGCCCCCGCACCCCCCTGCGGATCGTGCTCGACGGCACGGCGCGGCTCCCGCTCACGAGCCGGCTGGTGCAGTCGGCCCGAGAGGTGCCCGTGCTCGTGGCCGTCGGTCCGGATGCTCCGTCTGAACGCCTCGAACAACTCGCGGCTGCCGGCTGCGAGATCTGGCGATCACCGCACGCCGACCGCGACGCCCGGCTGCGCGACCTCCTGGCCGAGCTGGGCCGCCGCCGGCTCACGAACCTGCTCGTCGAGGGAGGGCCGGAGGTGCTCGGCTCGTTCGCGGCGCTCGACGTGATCGACGAGGTGTGGGCGTTCATCGCGCCCAGGCTCCTCGGCGGCGACGCCGCGCCGGCCGTCACGGGCCGCGGCTCGGCGGCCCACGCGCTCGCGCACGCGATCGACATCGAGGACGTCGCGCACCCCGGCGGCGACCTCCTCATCCGCGGCCCCGTCAGCCGCGCTACTTGGCGGGAAGGTCGCGGATGACGTTCCGCCAGTGGGTGACCGTGGCGTCGCCCTTGGTCGCCGCCTCGGCGACGGCGACCCGCAGCGACTTGAGCGCCTCGCACACCACGGCCGCCTGCGCGAGCGCGTCGGCCGCCTGCTCGTTCTCCACGTCCTTGGTCAGCGCGGTCTCCCGGTCCACGCGGCCGTCGCGCTGCTGCACGCAGCCGTAGCGGGTGAGGTAGACGATCCAGGGCTGGATCGCGTCGATGAGTCCGGCCGCGTCGAGGGCGGCGGCGCCCACGAGCGGCTCCTCGAACTGCGTGAGCTGGGAGCCGGTCTCGAGCTTCGTGTCGGCGAGCAGCCGGGCCGCCTGCTTGGGCACGAGCGAGAGCACGGCCGCGTCCGACCCCACGCCGATGGCGGGCCTGACCTGGTCGTCGAGGCCGCTCTTGGCGAGCTTCCACGACCAGACGGTGCCCGCCTCCACCTTCGTCTTCTCCGGATCCTCGATGCGGTAGTCGGCCGGCACGGAGTCGGGGTCGATCTCGCGCACGGCGTCGACGAGGTCGTCGCCGAGGGTGAAGAGGTCGTTCAGACCCTCGCGGAAGAGCTTCGGGTCGGCGAGACCGAGCACGATCGCCGGCTCGACGAGCGGCAGCGGCTCGGCCGCCTCCGGCAGGCCCGCCTGCGGCCGCTTCGTGCGGCTCTTGGCGTCGAGCACGAGGCCGATCTGGCCGTCGGCGGCGGCCGGCAGCAGCTTCGTGCGCACGGTCGCCACGAGCCGCGAAACGAGGGGCCCGAGGTGTTTTTCCACGACCGCCACCCGTTCCCGCCCCTCGTCGTCGGCCTTCGGCGCGAGGTACTTCGTGACGAAGTCCCAGGCCATGCCGCCCCACGACACGAGCTCGTCGAACTGCACCGGGTCGTTCTTCACCCGGAACACGACCGCCCCCAGAGGCGCGCCGCCGGTGTGGCCGAGGAGGCCGAGCCGCTTCGAGCCGTCGTAGGGGAGGTTGCGCGTCCAATCCCACGCGTAGCCCTCGTAGCCCTGGTCGGTGAGGAACGAATAGGCCATCCACGGCCCCGGCACCGGGAGCCGCTTCTTGTAGCCGGCGGCCACCTTGTCGAGCGCCGCCCGGGCCTCCGCGGCCGCGCCCTCCGGCAGCTCCGCCTCGGCGGCGATCGCGTCGGCGAGTTCGGCCAGCTGCTCGAGGTCGGCGGCGGAGGGCGCCAGCGCCCTGGCCAGCGGCTCGCTCAGATACGAGACGGCGGTGAGCCGCCTGCCCGCGTCGGCCGCGAGCGGCGCCAGCGGCTTCGTCGCGGCGAGGCCTCCCCTGCCGGCCGAGGCCGCGAGCTTGTCGAGATGGTCGGCCGACCCGCCGATCGAGAGCACCACGCGGTCGCCGATCACCCCCAGGGCGACGACGAGGTCGAGCGCCCGGAGCCGTTCGAGCACCTTCTCGAGGGCCTCGCCGTCGAGCCCTTCGGTGGCCTCGCGGGTCATCTCGTCCCAGGGGAGTGACGCCCCGTCGACGGTGAAGGTGAGCACCTCGCCTCCCGCCACCGTGCGCCGCCCGATCGCCTTGGCGAGGTCGGGGTTCGACTGGGCGGCGAGCTTCGCGAGCACCTCGATCCGCTTGAGCTGGGTCTCGGCCGCCTCGAGCTGCCCGGTCTTGAACCCCCACACGAGGTCGGGCACGACGATCTGGTCGGCGTTGTCGGCGAGCGTCTGGAGGATGAGTCGGCTCGAGAGGTCGTCGGGGGCGGCCGTGGCGAGTTGCACCGGCCGCACGCGCACGCCGCGGGCCGTCGTGGCCCCCCGCGCGTCGTCGTCGTCCTCCTCCTCGTCGATGCGCTCGGCGTCGAAGTCGAGGTCGATGTCGAACCCGCCGTCGCCGCGGACGATCTGCAGGATATTCGCCGCCTGCTGGGCGCGGTTGAGCTTCTGGAAGAGCTCCACGAACCTCACGCACGAGGGCTCGCCGTAGAGGAACGTGTCGGTCGCCACCATGTCTTCCAGCAGGGCCAGCGCCTGCTGGTTCTCGGGCAGCTCCATGAACGTGGCCAGCATCGAGAGCGGGCTGCCGGGCTGCAGCTTCTGCTCCTCCAGCTGGTCGAGCGCCCGGCGCACCGCCGGCAGCTGCCTGAGCGACTTGAAGGCGTTGCTGTTGGCGATCCGCTCCCACTGCTCCCGCAGCCGCAGCGTGGCCGACACGAACGCGGCGTCGGGCGGAATGGCACCGACGCAGAGTTCCTCGGCGGCCGCGGGGCCGGGTGCGAGCGTCGAGGCGAGTCCGACGAGGAGGGCGGCGGCCAGCGGGCGGAACGGCGCGGTCGTCATCGGAGCGATCCTCACGGGGTGGTTGGTGGACCGGGGCGGAGCACCGTAGATTATGCGAAACCGGCGGCCGGGCGGAACCCGGGCGCGACCTGGAATCCGCCGCCGCCCTGGCCGGCGCCCGAGTCCACGCGACCGGAAGATCCTCGCACCGTGTTCATCGGCCCCACGCAGATCGTCGACACGTTCGCCGAGGCGTTCCGGCTGCGGTACGCCCGGATCATCGTGACCGCACACGACCCCCACTGGCTCGATGCGGCGCTGCGGGCGGCCTGCGGCTACGGCACGAGCGTGATCGGCTGCGACGCCGAAACAGGCGTGGAGCGGCTCCTCTCCCCCGGGGAAACGCCCGACGGCCGCCCGGGGGCGGCGCTGTTGGCCTTCTCGTTCACGGCCGAGGCGGTCGGCCGGGCGGTCGCCAACCGCACGGCCCAGTGCCTGCTCACCTGCCCCACGACGAGCGTCTTCGACGGCCTGCCGGCCGCCGAGGAGCGGGGGCCACTCGGCGGGCACGTGCGGTTTTTCGGGGACGGTTACGAGAAGTCGAAGGTGGTCGACGGCCGCCGCTTCTGGCGGGTGCCGGTGATGGACGGGGAGTTCCTGGTGGAGGAATCGGCCGGCATCGAACGGGGCGTGGGCGGGGGCAACTTCATCATCCAGGGCGCGAGCCTCGATGCGGGGCTCGCCGCCGCCCGCCGCGCGGTTGCCGCGATCGCGGAGGTGCCCGGCACGATCACTCCGTTCCCGGGCGGCGTGGTCCGCTCCGGGAGCAAGGTCGGGTCGCGCTCCGCCGCCCTCAGGGCCTCCACCAACGAGGCCTTCTGCCCGGCGCTCGCCGGCCGGGTGGAGACGGCGCTGGTCGCGGGGGCCGCGGCGTGCCTCGAGATCGTGGTCGACGGCTGCGACGAGGCGGCCGTGGCCGCGGCGCTCGTCGCCGGCGTCCGTGCGGCCGCCGGGCCGGAGATCCCCGCCATCTCGGCGGGCAACTACGGCGGCAAGCTGGGCAAGTTTCACTTCCATCTTCGCCAGCTTCTCGCGGCCGCGTGAGCCGCGGCCCACTTGGGCTTCGCGGCGCACCCCGGGTTTGATATTTCCCCGGCGTCCGAGATTCCCTCCGCCCCCCGCCGGGATGCCACGCCCATGTCAGACCGCCCCTCGCGCCAAGACCTCGTCGTTCCGCCGCGGCCCCCGCGGCTCGGTCTCGCACTGGGCGCCGTGGCGAGCGCCGCCGCCGGCTTCGTCGCCGTGTGGGCGCTGGGCATCGGACGAGCCCCCGCGGAGCCGGCCGGCGACGGCTTCGCTCCGCCGGCCGTCGCCAGCGGCGCGCCGGTGGCCGAGGAGTCGCCGCCGCCCCGTCCGGACCGTTTCTCGCCGGCCGACGACTCCGGCCGCGTGCCGCATGCCGCCCACGCCGCCCCGCCGGCCTCGGACCGCTACGGCGTGCGGCCCACGTCGCTCGACGCCCCCGACGCGGTCGTGCCGGCCGCCGGTGAGGCCCCCAGGCTGTCGCGGTTCTCGCAGGCCGACGAGCCGGCGGTGGAACCCGTGCCCACGTCGGAACCCGCCGATCTCGCCCCGCCGCCCGCCGAGGAGCCGCCAGCCCCGGCCTCCGAGCCCACCGCCGGAGGTTCGTCACCGCCGACCGAACTCGATCCGGCCGACACCGTGGCCGCCCCGACCGAGCCGCCCGAGTCGGCCGTCGTCGCGCTGCCGGAGCAGGCACCCGCCGCCTCCCTCCCGCCTCCCGCCTCGTTCCCGCCCCCCGGTCCGCCCGCCGACGAGCCGGCCCCGCTGCCGCCCGGAGGCGAGCCCGCCGCCCGTCCCGCCGGCCCCAACCCGCTGCGCACCCCGGCCGCTCCCGTGGCCGCGGCCGTGCCGTTCGCCACCGCCCCGCCGATCGGGCCGCCGCTGTCGCCCGATCTTCCGCCCCCCGCCGCGCCGCCGGCCGACGCCGGCGTGACATCGGGGCAGGGCCGGCCCGGCCCCGTGCAGCTCGAGGGCGTGCAGGCGCCGCAGCTCACGGTGGAGAAGCGCGGGCCGCGCGAGGTGCAGGTGGGCAAGTCGGCCCGCTACGAGATCCTCGTGCGCAACGTCGGCTCGGCGACCGCCCACGACGTGGTGCTCCGCGACAGCGTCCCCTACGGCGCCGCGCTCGTCACCACGACGCCCCCCGCGAGCCCCGTGAACCCGGCCGCCGGCGGACCGCCGGGCGACCTGGCATGGGTGCTCGGCTCGCTTCCACCCGGCGGCCAGGCCCGCGTCGCGATGGAGGTGATGCCGAAACTCGAGGGGGACATCGGCAGCGTCGCCAGCGTCGCGTTCCGCGCCGACGCCTCGATCCGCTCGCGGGCCACCAAGCCCGACCTGCGGATCGACGCGGCCGACCCGAAGCCGGTGCTCATCGGCCGCGACGTCAGGCTGCCGATCACGATCACCAACCCCGGCACCGGCCTGGCCACGGGCGTCGTGCTCGAGGGCCTGCTGCCCGACGCGCTCACGCATCGGGCCGGCCGGGAGCTCGAGTTCGACGTCGGCCAGCTGCAGCCGGGCGCCTCGCGCACGATCGAGCTGTCGCTCGGCTCGACCGGGCCCGGCGCGCACCCGCTGCGGCTCCTGGCCCGGGCCGACGGCGGGATCGAGGCGGAGCGGATCGTGAAGGTGGAGATCACGGCGCCCGCGCTCGAGATCGCGGCCGAGATGCCGGCCCGCCGCTACCTGCAGCGGCCCGCCGTGTGCACGATCGCCATGACCAACGCCGGCACCGCGCCGGCGAAGTCGGTGGAACTCGCGGCCCAGCTGCCGGCCGGCGTGAAGTTCGTGCGGGCCAACAACTCCGGCTACTACGACGAGCGCACGCACCGCGTGCTCTGGAACCTCGAGGAGCTCCCGGCCGGTGAACGCGGCACGGTGGAGCTCGTCGTGATGCCGGTCGATCTCGGACCGCAGAAGATCGCCGCGGCGGCCCGCTCGGCCGACGGCCTCTCCGACCAGCTCGCCCACACGATCGAGGTCGAGGGGCTCGCGGCCGTCACCTTCGACGTGGCCGACAGCGAGGATCCGATCGAGGTCTCGGGCCTCACCGAATACGTGATCCGCGTGGGCAACCAGGGCACGAAGGCGGCCAGCGGCGTGCGCGTCGCGGCCACGATCCTGGGCGAGATGGAGCCGGTGGAGGCGAAGGGGCCGGCCGGCCATCGCATCGACAATCTCACGGTGTCGTTCGAGCCCTTGGCGCGGCTCGCGCCCACGGAGGAGGCCGTCTACCGGATTCGCGTCCGCGGCCATCGCCCCGGCGACCAGCGGGTGCAGGTGCAGCTCACCACCGACGACCATCCGGCCCCGATCACCAAGGAAGAGATCACGCGGGTCTACGCCGACCGGTGATCCGCGGGGCGAGCGTCCGGCGAAAAGCCGAGGTCACGAGCGGAGTGTGGCGCCGACGGCGCGGCCGCAGGCTTCGACGACCGCCTGCACGACGCGGTTGGCCTCGTCGCCCGAGAGCGTGCCTGAGTCGCTCCGCAGGCGGAGCGTCACGACCACGCTCTTTCTCCCCGCGCCGAGCCGCTCGGCATCCTGCCACACCTGCACGAGCCGGCAGTGCTCGAGGAGCGGGCCGGCGGCGGTGCGGATCGCGGCGGCGATGTCGGCCCACGGCACCGTGTCGGCCACCACGAGATTGACGTCGCGCTCCACGGCCGGAAAGTCGCTGGGGCGGTGCAGCTTCCGGTCGCGGCCCACCGCGAACTCGAGCCTGTCGAGCCGGATCTCCGCCCCGGCCGCGGTGCCGTCGAGGCCGGCCGCCGCGAGGAGCGCGGAGGAAAACTCGCCGATCACGGCGATCCGTTCGGCCGCAGCGGGGCCGCGGGCCAGCAGCACCTCCGCGGCCCGGCCGCGGGCGAAGAGCTCGTGGTCGAGCGGCCGGCAGGTCGTCTGCCCGCCCGCCCCGGCCACGCCCAGCCGCTCGAGCACCGCCTCGACGCAGCCCTTGGCGGCGAAGAAGCCGCCCCCCGTCACGAATGCCACGAGCAGCGGCTCCTCGACGGGTGAGTCGCCGCCGCGATCCGCGTTGCCCACGTACGCCCGCGCCACCTCGAAGAGTTCGCCGTGCGGGGCGCCGGCCGCCACGTTGCCGGCCCGCGCCTCCACGAGGCTCGGCAGCAGCGTGCGCCGCAGCCGGTCGGCCCCGCGCACGAGCGCCGGCCGCACCTCGAGCGCCGTCGCGCCGCCCCACGGCCCGGCCGCGGCCTCCAGTCTCCCGCTCACCACGCTCCGCGTCAGCGCCTCGCAGAACCCCGCCCCCACGAGCACCCCCGAGGCCGCCCGCACCGTCTCCTCGCGGGCCGGGCGTTCGACGGGCCGCGCCGTGATCGGGAGGTTCTCCGGCACCCGGCCGTAGCCCTCGATCCGGGCGATCTCCTCGACGAGGTCGATCTCGCGGGTCACGTCGCGCCGCCACGTGGGCGCCCGCCACGCGGCCGGCTCACCCGACCCTTCGCCGCCGCGGCTGGTGTCCACGAAGCCGAGGCCTGCGAGGATCGCGTGCTCGCGCGCGGCCGGGATCGCGACGCCGAGCACCTCCGCCACGCGCCCGGGCCGCAGCGCGATCGTGGCCTGAGTGCCCGCCGGTGAGCCGGCCGTCGCCACGCCCTGCTCGAGCGTGCCGCCGGCAAGTTCAAGAATGAGAGCGGCGGCCCGCAGGCTCGCCCACTCGACCGCGGCCGGATCGGGCCCGCGCTCGAAGCGATACGACGACGCGCTGGCGAGCACGAGCCCCCGGGCCGCCGCCCGCACCGCCAGCGGCGCGAACTGCGCCGATTCGAGCAGCAGGTCGGTCGTCGCGGGGCGGATCTCCGTGTCGGCCCCGCCCATCACGCCGGCCAGCGCCACCGGCCGCTCGGCGTCGGCGATCACGCACATCCGCGGCGTGAGCGAGTAGGTCTTGTGATTGATCGCGGTGAAGGGCTCGCCGTCGGCCGCGTGCCGCACCACGATCCGGCCGCCCCGCAGGCTCGCGAGGTCGAAGGCGTGGAGCGGCTGGCCGCACTCGAGCATCACGTAGTTGGTGACGTCGACCACGTTGTTGACGCTCTCCACGCCCACGGTCGCCAGCCGGTCGACGAGCCACTTCGGGCTCGGGCCGACGCGCACGCCGCGGATCACCCGCGCCGAGTAGAACGGGCAGGCGTCGGCCGCGTGGATCTCGACGGCCACGCTCTCGGTCGCCTTTTCCGCCCCCTCGGGCGGCCGCGGATCGGGCACGTGCAGCGGCAGGCCGAAGAGCACGGCCGCCTCCCGGGCCACGCCGATGTGCCCGAGGCAGTCGGGCCGGTTGCTCGTGACCTCGATCTCGAGCGCCGTGTCGGCCCCCACCCGCGCGGTCGACTCGTGATTGAGCCCCGCCATGAGCAGCCTCTCGGCCAGCGCGTCGGGCGTCGCCGGGACCTGCACGTAATCAGCGAGCCAGTCGAGGGAGATGATCATGCGATTGGCCTTAGCCCCTCACAATTCGAGGCGCAGGGGGAGTCGGCGAACGCTTCCCGAACGAGGGCCGCTGCGGCCTGAGTGAGGAGACTTTTGCCGCTCCCCCGTAGCCGGGCGATCTCGGTGCGGTTTCAGGTTTCAAAACTGCTCCAGGAATCTGACGTCGTTGCGGTAAAAATCGCGGATGTCGGCGACGCCGTAGCGGCGGGCGGCGATCCGCTCCACGCCGAGGCCGAACGCGAAGCCCGACACCTCGTCGGGATCGTAGCCCACGGCCCGGAGCACGGCGGGATCGACCATGCCGGCGCCCCCCATCTCGACCCACCGGCCGCCCCACTCCATGTCGACCTCCACGCTCGGCTCCGTGAACGGGAAGAACGACGGCCGGAACCGCACGTGCACGTCGCCGCCGAGGAAGCTCGAGGCGAACAGGCGCAGCACGCTCTTGAGGTGCGCCATCGTCGTGCCCGGCTCCACGTACAGGCCCTCCACCTGGTGGAACATCGGGTAGTGCGTGGCGTCGGCCGTGTCGGGCCGGTAGACGCGGCCGAGCGACACGATCCGCAGCGGCGGCGTGCGCCGCTCCATCACGCGGATCTGCACGGTGCTCGTCTGCGACCGCAGGAGGAGCGGGTCGGCCCCGCGGGCCACGGCGAGGTAGAAGTTGTCGAGCGGATCGCGGGCCGGATGCTCGGGCGGGATCGCCAGGGCCTCGAAGTTGTGCCACTGGTCCTCGACCTCCGGTCCGTCGACGCTCTCGAAACCGAGCCGCCCCATGATCTCCTGCACGCGGCGGATCGTCTGCGTGATCGGGTGCAGATGGCCGAGCCGCACCGCCTCACCCGGCAGCGTGACGTCGATCGCCTCGGCCGCCGCCACGGCCCCGGTCATGCGGGCCTGCGCCGCCTCGAGCGCCGCCGCGACGGCCTGCTTGGCCTCGTTGAAGTGCTTTCCGCCGGCCGGCTTGTCGGGCCCGGCCAGGCCGCCGAGCAGTTTCTGGAGCGCCTTCAGCCGGCCGCTCTTGGCGCCGAGGAACTCCACCCGGGCCCGCTCCACCGCGTCGGCATCACCGGCCGTGGCCAGCGTCCCGACCGCGTCGGCCTTGAGGCGGTCGAGTTCGGCGAGGAACGAATCGAGCGCGACCGTTGACACAGCCTCACGCGACCGCGGCCGGCTCCGGCAGGCCGAGCGCCTTCCGCACCTGCTCCGCGACGGCGTCGAAGCCGGTGGGGTCGAGCACGGCCATCTCGGCGAGCGTCCGCCGATCGAGTTCGCTGCCGATCTTCTCGAGCCCGGCGATGAACTGGCTGTAGCGGATCCCGCGCTCGCGCGCCGCGGCGTTGATCCGCACGATCCACAGCCGGCGGAAGTCGCGCTTCTTGCGCCGCCGGTCGCGGCGGGCGTAGACGCCGGCCCGAATGATCGATTCCTTGGCGGTGCGAAGCAGCCGCCGCCGGCCGCCGACCGATCCCTTCACCCGCTTGAACAGCCGCTTCTTGGCCCGCAGCCGGGGGACGACGCTCTTGGTACGCATGACGCTCTGCCTTCGATGGATCCGGGAAGCCCACTACTGTCGCCAAAAACCACCGGAATGCAAGGGCAGACCCGATTCCGGCCGCGGAATTCGAGGCTGCGTTGACCGTTCCGACCTGACTCGCCCGACCCGGCTCGTGACTGCCCAGACCGTCATGTGGGACAGGCTTCAGCCTGTCATGCCTTCTATTGTGGGACAGGCTTCAGCCTGTCATGCCTTCGAGGCGCGCGTTGCCTCGTGACTGCCCATTCCAGTTGAGGAGGCTTCGGGCCACCCGTGTCCCTTGAGCCGGCTTTAGCGACCAGCGCAGCCAGGATGGCGCAGCGCCAGTCGCTAGGAGTGAGCGCAGCCCGGAGGGCGCAGCGAACGTCCGGCGAGAGGGATCGGGTGGCCCGAAGCCGGTGCGCACAGTCTGGACGATCGCCAAGACTCAGTAGCTGTTGTGCGCGAGCGCTTCGACGATCTTCGGCGTGTCGACCTTCGCCAGCACGCCGGTGCCGCGGAGGTCACGCTTGCGCTTCGCCGTGAGCCGCACCTGGAGGTGGCTCGTGCCGGCGCGGCGGTGCTTCACCTTGCCGTTCGCGGTGGTCCGGAAACGCTTCTTCACACCCTTGTGGGTCTTCTGCTTGGGCACTGCTCGCTCTCCTCTGCCGTGAACGTGTGAGGGAAACCTACCTGGGCGACAGCGTGCACACCAGCCGGCGGCCCATCTGCTGGGGCGGGGCGTCGATTTTCCCCACCGGGTCGAGCTGCACGAGGATGTTCTTCATCACCCGCTGCCCCTCGTCGATGTGGGCGAGTTCGCGGCCGCGGAACACCACCGACACGATCACCTTGTCCTTGTGCTGGAGGAAGCCCTTCGCCTGGTTCACCTTGAACTCGATGTCGTGATCGCCCGTCTTGGGGCGCAGACGGATCTCCTTGGTCTTCGTGTGGTGGACGTGGGTCTTGTGCTGCTTCTTCTTCTGCTGGTACTTGAACTTGCCGAAGTCCATGATCCGGCAGACGGGCGGCTTTTCGTTGGGAGCCACCTCCACCAGGTCGAGGCCCGCCTCCCGCGCGCGGGCGAGCGCCTCGTCGGTCGGGATGATGCCGAGCTGGCCGCCGTCGGCCGAGATCACCCGGATCGGCGAGATCCGGATCTGCTCGTTGATGCGATGCTGTTTCTCGATGGCTCGCGCCTCCGCTCACGCACTGCTCGCCGGCGGCGGGGTGCAGTCGTGGCCTCGGCTCCTGCCAACAGCACAGCTCCTCGCGCGGCCTCCCGGACGGGCGCCCCACGTGGGGCAACGCTGGTTCCCGGAAGAATGCCCCGTATGTTGGTGGCCGCGGCGGGATGCGTCAAGGCGTCCCGGTTTTCGGTGGCAGTCTGGCCTCCCGCTCCGGCCCCCCGCCGATCCGCAGGCCCGACACCAGCCGGGCGTCGGCGTCGCCGAACCGCCGGGCGAGCGAGGCCTCGAGCATGAACGTGGCGTGCACGCGCCGCCCGGCGTCGTCGGTGAGCACGTAGTGCACCCAGCGGAAGGGGAGCCCCTCGGCGGTGCCCTCCGAGGCCACCCGCACGACCCGCACGCCGTCGTCGCGGCGGACCGTCTCCGCCGCCCCGTCGAACCGTTTGAACTGCCCGGAGAGCGACCGTTCGACGTGCCGCTGCACCTCGTCGACCGGCGGCGCCACGGCCTCCGCTGCCCGCGGGAGCGCCGTGATCGAGCACTGCGCCACGAGCGCCCCGAGGTCGAGCAGCCGGAGCACGAGCCCGCCGGCGTCCTCCTCCACGCACCGCCAGCCGGCGTCGTGCACGAGCTCGTAGCGGCCCTCCGGATCGGGGTGCCACACGCGCCCCGGCCCGCCGGGGCCGCGCCGGCCGCCCGCCCGGAGAGCCGCGGCGCCAGGCTCGACGGCCACCCCGGCCGCCTCCGCGCGGGTGACGGTCAGCCGGGCCTCCACGTCGAAGCCGGCCGCCACGTGCCCCGCCTGCCGGCGCTCCACGAGCACGCAGTCGAGCCGGGTGACGTCGCCTGTCAGCACGTGGCCGTCCTCGTCGGGCTCGGCCGCCACGGCGAACGAGACGTCGACCACCACGTGCGTGGGCACGCCGTCGACGGCCCCGTCGACGACGCCGGCGAGAGCCACCACCGCGACGCCCGTCGCGATCTCCACCACCCGCGCCTCGAGCGATCCGGCCTCCACCGTGTCGATCGCCAGCAGGCCCGCCGCGAGGTCGCCAGGGAGCGTCCAGCGGTCGTCGACGTCCACCGGCCGGCCCGGCAGCAGGTCCTCGAGCAGGATCGAATCGAACGGCGTCTCGAGGAGCTCGAGTTCGGCGCGGGTCAGGGCGGCGTCGGCGAGGAAGGGCTGCGGTGTGGTGCCGAGCCTGGCGACGGCGATCGAGCGAGCGTCGTCGGGCAGGGCGAGCCGCTGCTCGGCGCCGTCGACCTCGATCGTCGCCGCAGCCTCGTCATACCGCCGCAGCACCGCGGCGGCGGCGGTGGCCGGCTGAGGCGTCTCCAGAAACGCGAATTCGGCCCGCATGGTGATCGGCTGCCGGCCCTGTTCCTCGCCGCCGCCCGCCAGGCCGAACACGTGCCCCTTCACCGCGAGCGTCGCCGTCACGCGGCGGGAGGCGGGCGGCTCGGCCGCCGGGGGGGCAGCGGCGCCCGCCGGGCCCTCCTCGGCCGCGGCCGGCGGCGCGAGCAGCGCGGCGATCACGAGCCCGAAAAACATCCCGCTGCCACGCGCCACGTGCATCCGCACCTCCCGCGACCCGCCCCACACTCGAGCCGTTCGAAGTGTCTTTCGGCTCGGTCCTGCGGCGAGGCTGACTTTTGCCGCCGGCCACCGCGCATACCAGGTGTCCACCGCTTCGAAACGCCCGATTTCGTGAGAGTTACCGCCTGGGAAAACCCTCCCGTGCGACGCCGTCAAGCCCTGCGGTGGTCCGTAAGCCGTGCGTTTTCAGGGGCTTGCGCGGTTCGGCGGCCTGGCCGGTGGTGACGGGCGGCATAAAAACATTCAAGATTCGCCCCCGGCCGGGTGAACCGGCGGCGGCGCGGCCCCGTATAACTCTCACGTCCCGGGCAAGGTTGCGGGGGGAGCAGTGGATGCCCCCATCCAACGCGGACGGTCGAACCTCACGTCGCCACCAATTTTCGTTCGCGGCCGGCAATGGAATGCCGGCAAGGAGGAGTCTCATGCGATCCAACTCGACGGGCCCGTTCATGTCGCTGTTTTCCGACGACCGCGCCGCGGCCGAGCGGGCCGAGGCCGTGGCCAATCCCACGGTTCCCGCCGCGCCCCTCGCGCCCGAGGAGGTGCTCTCGATCGAGGATCTCGCCAAGCGGTTCAACGTCTCCACCAAGACGATCTCGCGGTGGCGCGACCACGGCCTCGTCGCCCAGCGCTACGAGGTGGCCGGCCGCAAGCGGGTGGGCTTCCTCGCCGACGCCGTCGAAAAGTTCGTGGCGGCCAACCCCGGGCGGATCGAACGCGGGGCCAGGTTCAGCCAGCTCTCGCCGGACGAACACGACCGGATCGTCGCCTGGGCGCGGCGGCTGGCCGCCGCGGGCGCCTCCCCGGCCGACGTCCACCGCCGCATCGCCGCCCGCCTGCACCGCAGCGTGGAGACGATCCGCTACACGATCAAGCAGCACGACCACGACCACCCCGATGCGGCGGTGTTCGGCGAGACGGAGGGCCGGCTGCGGCCCGAGACGTGCGAGAGGATCCACCACTTCTACGCGCAGGGCGAGCCGGTGGAATCGATCGCCCGGCGGTATCGCCGCTCGAAGGCGAGCATCTACCGGGTGATCCTGGCCCAGCGGGCGGCCCACATCATGCAGCTGCCGCTCGATCACATCCCCAACGCCCTGTTCGCGCGGAAGAGCGCCGAGAAGGTGGTCAACCAGCCGTTCCCTGGCCTCGACGAGCCGGCCAAGCGGGTGCGGCGGCCCTCCGGGCTGCCGGCCTACCTCGCCAGCCTCTACGAGGTGCCGCTGCTCACCCGCGAGCAGGAGGTGTGGCTGTTCCGCAAGTTCAACTACCTCAAGCACAAGGCCGGCAGGCTCCGCGAGCAGCTCGACCCGGAGCGGCCGAGCACGCGGCTCATGGACCAGATCGAGAAACTCTACGAGGAGATCGTGGCGGTCAAGAACCGGCTCGTGCGGGCGAACCTGCGGCTCGTCGTCTCGATCGCGAAGCGGCGGGTGGCCCCGGGCGACGGCTTCTTCGACCTGGTGAGCGACGGCAACATGTCGCTGATCCGGGCCGTCGAGAAATTCGACTACTCGCGGGGCAACAAGTTCAGCACCTACGCCTCGTGGGCGATCATGAAGAACTACGCCCGCACGATCCCCGACGAGCACAAGCGGCGCGACCGCTTCCGGGCGGCCGACATGGACATGCTCCAGTCGGCGGCCGACCGGCGGGCCGACGAGCACCAGCAGCGGCTCGCGGAGCGCGACCGCCTCCAGCAGGTGGGGCGGTTCCTCGACCGGCTCGACGCCCGTGAGCAGACGATCATCATCCGCCGCTACGGCCTCGACCACGAGCACGAGCCGCAGACCTTGAAGGAGGTCGGCTCGGCCCTCGGCGTCACGAAGGAGCGGGTGCGGCAGATCGAGGCCAAGGCCCTGGAAAAGCTCCGTGAAGCCGCCGCCGCCGAGGCCGTGCTCCCCGAACTCGAGGAGTGATCGCCCGGCCAGTCAAAAACGCGCCAGGCCCGGAGGGCCGGGTCATGACCAGCCGACGGAGGTCGGCCAAGGCACGTTCGACAGGATGTCGAGACGTGCCGTGAAGTCACCCGGCTTCGCGCTGCGCGGCGGCCGTGGTCTTGAGTTCCTCGCCGAGCGCCCGGCCGATCTGGCGGACGGCCTGCCGGAGACGGTTTTCGTTCTCGATCAGGGCGAGCCTCACATGGCCCTCGCCGGCCGCGCCGAAGCCCGCCCCCGGGCTCACGGCCACGTCGGCCTTCTCCAGGAGCAGCGCGGCGAAATCCATGCTCGTCATCCGGCTCGCGAACGGCTCGGGGATCTTCGCCCACACGAACATGCTCGCCTTCGGCACCGCCACGGGCCAGCCGATCCGGGCCAGGCCGTCGCAGAGCACGTCGCGCCGCTTCTCGTAGACCTTCGACTGGGCCGCCACGTCGGCCTCGCCGTTCCTGAGGGCCATGATCGCCGCGATCTGGATCGGGCGGAACATGCCGTAGTCGTAGTACGTCTTGATCGTGCCCAGGGCCCGCACGATGTCGCGGTTGCCCGCGCAGAAGCCCACCCGCCAGCCGGCCATGCTGAAGCCCTTGCTCATCGTCGTGAACTCGACCGCCAGCCGCTTCGCCCCCTCCACCGCGAGGATGCTCGGCGTCTCGTAGCCGTCGAACGTGACGTCGGCGTAGGCCAGGTCGGAGACGAGCATGAAGCCGTGGCGGTTGGCGAGCCTCACCACCTCGGCGTAGAAGTCGGGCCCCACGACCGTGGCCGTGGGATTGTGGGGGAAGTTCACGATCACCATCTTCGGCCTCTCGCGCTCGCAGGTGCGGGCGATGTCGGCGAGGTAGCGGTCGGGATCGGTGGTGTCGATGAGGATCGCCCGGCCCGAGGCGAGGGCCACGCCGTAGACGTGGGCGGGATACGACGGGGCCGGCACGATCACGCTGTCGCCCGGGCCCACGATCGCCAGGCAGAGGTGGCCGAAGCCCTCCTTCGAACCGAGCGTGCAGATCACCTCCCCCTCGGGGTCGAGCCTGACGCCCCACTTCTTGAGGTAGCGCGAGGCCACCTCGCGGCGCAGGCTCATGATGCCGAGGGCCGGGGCGTAGCCGTGGTTCCGCGGGTCGTTGGCGGCCTCCGAGAGCTTGTCGATCACGAACTGGGCGGGGGGATCGGAGGGATTCCCCATGCTCATGTCGATCACGTCGTGGCCGGCCCGGCGCTTCTGGTAGGTGGCCTGGTTGATCCGGGCGAAGAGATAGGGGGGCAGCTGCGAGATCCGCTCGGCCACGCGGAACTCGAACGGCTTCTCCCCCTCCGCGGGCCCGTCGGCCGTCTCCGTGGGATCGGGCACCCGGGGCTGGGCTGCGGGCTGGTCGGGCTGCTGAATCACGGGCGGGGATTCCGGGGAAGCCCCGATTCTACCGGCCACCGACCCGAAATCACTACCGTGCCGGCGGCGGGGCCGGCGGACCGGCGGCGTCGAGCGACGCCGGCACGACGCCCGCCTGCTTCCGGCTGCCCGCCCGCGGGGCGGCGAGCTCCCCGGCCTCGCGCTGCGTGAGCGGCGTCCGCGGCGGCGGGGCCGCGCCCCGCTCGGGGGGCGACTGGCTCGTGCCGGCGAGGAAGTTGTCGATCGTCGCCGACTCGCGCAGGTGGGAGAAGTGGCGGGCCATCTCGATCCGCTGCTTCTTCTCGTGGATGTCGTCGTGGAGCTCCGCGCGGACCTCGGCGAAGTCGACCTTCGCCGGCGCCGTGTAGCCCTCGCAGAAGAGCACCAGGAACCGGTCGGCGATCTGGATCACGCCGGAGAGCTCGCCCGGCTCGAGCGAGAACGCCTCGCGCTCGAGCGCCGGTTGGCCGCCGTGCCGCTGGATCGGGGGCACCTCGCCGCGGAGCGTGCGGCTCGTGGGGTCGACGGAATACTTTTCGGCGAGGTCGCCCACCGTCTCGGCCGAGGGGTTCCGGCGGGCGAGCTGCCACACCTCCTGGGCCCGGCGCTGGCTGTCGAGCACCACCACGCGGCAGCGGGCCCGGGGGCCGAAGGTGGCCGCGTAGGCCTTGTCGAGGTCGTCCTGCGTCACCTGCACCGTGCCCACGAGCTTCTTGAGGGCCACCGTGGGCCGCACGATGTCGTCGACGTAGTGGCGGATCGGCACCTTCTGCTCCCGCGTCACCCGCTCGAGCCAGGCCGCGGTGTCGACCGAGCCGTCGGGACGGCGGAACCCCATGATGTCGGCGGCCCGGGTGATCTCGGCGTCGATATCGGCCTGGGTCACCTCCTGCTTCGCCCGCGCGAGGGCCTGGTCGAGGAGCGCGCGGGTGATCAGGATCTCGAGCACCTCGGCCCCGTGCCGGTCGAGGCAGGCGCGCCGCACGAGGTCGAGCGGCACCGGCCGGCCGTCGACGAGGGCTGCGACGCCCGGGTGGGTGCCGGCCTGGGCCGGCTCGTCCATCAGGTTTTCGACTTTCGCAGCAGCCTGCAGGGTGCGGAACAGCTCGCTCGAGGCCTGGCGGCTCTTGCGCTCGCGGAGGTCCTCGGCCAGCCGCTGCTGCACGTCCTCGAACTTCACGTCGGCCGCGGGCAGCCGACCCTCGCACTTGACGATGATGAACTGGTCGGCCACCTGCGTCACCGGCGAGACCGCGCCGGGCTCGAGGCCGAACACGAGGGCCTCGAACGCCGGCTCGCCGCCGTGCCGCCGCACCGGCTGCACCCAGCCGTTGGCGCTCGCGCTGCCCACGTCGATCGAGTGCTGCCGGGCCAGCGCGCCGAACTCGTCGGGCGCCGCGGCCGCCTTGGCCCGGAGCCGCTCCGCCTCGTCGCGCGACTTCACCACGATGATCCGGGCCTTCACCGCCGGGCCGAACTGGTTGTCGAAGGCCCCCCGCGTCTCCTCGGGCGTCGGCTCGACGGCGGCGTGCGCCAGCCGGCGCAGCGCGAGCGTCGGCCAGACGATCTCCTCGGCGTACTGCTGCGGCGAGATGCCGCGCTCCTGGCGGATGAGCTCGATCCACTTGTCGCGCGGCACGCTGAAGCGGCGCGACATCGCGTCGATCTCGGCGTCGACGTCCTGCTGGGTCACGGTCACGCCCTGCCGGGCGCAGGCCTGCTGGATCAGGGCCTTGTTGACGAGCGATTCGAGCGCGGCGGCGCCGTGCCGGGCGAGGCACTCCGCGGCGAGCGCGCCCTCGCCGATCTCCGCGCCGTTGACCATGGCCACGAGCTTCTCGGGCGCCGACCCGGCGGGGGCCTTGCCCTGAGGCCCCTGTGCCGGCCGGGGCGGGGCCTTGGGGGCGGCGTCGGCGGCCGCCCCGCCGGCCAGGAGCCGCCAGGCGAGGCAGCCCGCCACGATCGCCACGCCGGCGGCCACCTCGCGGAGCGATCCGCTGGGCCTGAAGCCCGCGCGCACGCGGGCGAGAGTCCGTTTGAGCCACTCCATCGAAAGCCCTCCTTGGCCATCTCCCGAGGCGGGAAGTTAGGTGAAGCCGGGGCCGGCGGCAAGGCGATTCGGGGGGCGACAACGGCCAAAAAACCGTGGCGGCCGGGGGGCGGCGTGGTTTACGCTCCACCGCATGGCGTCCCCCACCCCCAAGCCCGCCGCCGACCGCAACCACCCCGGGTGCCTGGCGGTGCTCGGCCTCCTCCCGCCGGTCACCGCCGAGGACGTCAAGCAGGCCTACCTCGCCAAGGCCCGCACGGCCCACCCCGACCACGGCGGCGACCCCGCCGCCTTCCTGCGGCTGCAGAAGGCGTTCGAGGAGGCCACCGACTACGTCAGGTTCAAGGCGGGCAAGCTCGAGTGGCTCGCGTCGAAGATCGAGGCCTACGCCCAGCAGCAGGAGGTCGTCACCGAGACGATCGAGCGCGGCGGCGAGGTGCAGATGGAGGAGGCCGACTGGCTCGAGAGCAGCTTCGGCGAGGACTTCGGCCGCGTGGCCGACAAGCTCGTGGCGGTGCGCCTGCACGGCCCGCCCGCCGACGACGTGTTCGCGGTCCTGCTCGGCTTCCGGGCCGCCGCGCTCAAGGATCTCGCCGTGCTCGACCTCGCCGGCGGCGCGGTCACCGACGAGGGGCTCGCGCAGCTCAAGGACTTGAAGAGTCTGCGGTCGCTCGACCTGCGCGGAACGGCTGTGGGAAAACTGGCCGCCGAGGCGCCGCGCTGGTTCGAGCACCTGGAGTTTCTGGGGCTGCCACGGGACGCCGTCGGGCTCTTCGGCCGGATGGGGATGCCGCGGCGCGTCAAGGTGGTCGTGGGCGACGCGGGCTGAAGCCGGCCGCCCGGGTCGCGCGCGAGGTCACTCGGGAAACAGACGGGTCGAGAGGTAGCGCTCGCCGAGGTCGGGGAGCACCACCACGATCATCCTGCCGGCGTTCTCCGGCCGCTTCGCCACCTGGAGCGCGCCCCAGGCCGCGGCGCCGCAGCTGATGCCGCACATCAGCCCCTCGCGCTTGGCCATCTGCCGGGCCGTCTCCATCGCGTCCTCGTCGTCGACCTTGATCACCTCGTCGATCACGTCGAGGTTGAGGATCTCCGGGATGAAGCCCGCGCCGATCCCCTGGATCGTGTGCCGGCCCGGCTTGATCGGCTCGCCGGCGAGCTTCTGCGAGATGACGGGGCTGTTGAGCGGCTCGACGGCCACGACCTTGAGCCCGGGTTTCTTCGCCTTGAGCACCTCGCCGCAGCCGGTGATCGTGCCGCCGGTGCCCACGCCGCACACGAGGATGTCGACGCGGCCCTCGGTGTCGGCCCAGATCTCCTCGGCGGTCGTGCGCCGGTGGATCTCGGGGTTGGCCGGGTTCTTGAACTGCTGCGGCATGAAGAACTGCCCGCTCGATCTGCTGATCTCCTCGGCGTGCCGCACGGCGCCCGGCATCCCCTCGGCGGCCGGCGTGAGCACGAGTTCGGCGCCGAGCGCCTTGAGCATCCGCCGCCGCTCGAGGCTCATGCTCTCGGGCATCGTGACGCGGAGCTTGTAGCCACGGGCCGCGCACACGTAGGCCAGGCCGATCCCGGTGTTGCCGCTCGTGGGCTCGATCACGACCGTGTCGGGGCCGAGTTTCCCGGCGGCCTCGGCGGCGTCGATCATCGCCGCGGCGATCCGGTCCTTCACGCTCCACAGCGGATTCATGTTTTCGATCTTGCCGACCACCGTGGCGGTGCAGCCGTCTGTCACGCGCCGCAGGCGCACCAGCGGCGTGCGGCCGATGCACTGGGTGATGTCGTCGCGGATCCCCGCGGGCAGGGCGGACTGGATCATGCTGTCACCTCGCTTTCCACCCCGAAAAATACGGCCAGCGACGCGACGGCGTCAACACGAAGTGGGCTGACTTTAGCCTGTCGCCCGTGAGCTAGTGTGACAACCGCTTCACGCGGATGTTCCGGTAGTGGACTTCACTGCCCGGGTCGTGGGCCTGGAGGGCGAACGTGCCCCGCGACAGCCGGCGGCCGTCCTTGACCTCCTCCGTCTTTTCCACGTGGTCGACGATCGTGCGGCCGTCGACCTTGATCGTGATGTGATTGCCCTCGACGATCACCTCCTCGGTGAACCACTCGTCGTCCTTGGCCGGAGCGTCGAAGTTCTTCACGACGTTGTAGAGGCTGCCGGTGCGGACGGGGTCCTTCTGCGTGTTGTTTACTTGGGCCTCGTGGCCCTTCGTCGGCCAGCCGGTCTCCTGGAACTGGGTGTGGAAGTAGATGCCGGAGTTCGCTCCGGGCTTGGTCAGCACCTCCGCCTTCAAGTGGAAGTCGGTGAACTCGGCCGGGTGCGCTGCGTCGGGCCCGACGTAGAAGAGGTGGCTGCGGGGACCGTGGCAGACGATCTCGCCGTCGACCACCTGCCAGCTGCCGACGTTCTCGCTCGCCTTCCAGCCCGCGAGGCTCCGGCCGTCGAAGAGGCTCTCGAATCCCGGCTCGTCGGCCCGCGCCGTCAGCGTCGCCGCCGCGAGCACCGTCGCCAGCACCGCGACGCCGCGGGCCCGCCACCGGCACGTTGCATCCGCCATCAGAGCCCTCCTGGAACGGTCGAGCAAAAGCGCCCGCCCCGCGGACGCAGCCGTCACGATACGCGCCGGCCGCCGCCGCCGCCAGCCTCGGCCCCGCCCGCTGCCCGCTTGCGCGACAGCCGCTGCCGCAGGACCAAGCGGCCGACGGGCCGCGCCCGCCGGTTTCCGGCCCCGCCACGGATCCCCCGCCGAGTGGCACGCGACTTGCCGCTCCAAACGGCTAGGCGGGCGGTCGAACACGTTCCGAACATCGGTCCCCAGAACATCGGTCCCCAGAAGGGTGCCCCTGTGGCTTGGGCGAGTACTCCGCAATCGCTCGCCCAAGCCCGGGGCAATTCTCCGTTGGACGATCGCGTGCGGTGTCACAGGATCGCGAGGGGATCGCGCCGCTCCTCGAGCGTGCCGCGGGTCACGCCGACGCGGTTGGCGGCCTTGAGCAGCGTCCAGACCTCGCGGCCGGTGAGCCTGCCGGCCAGCAGGTCCCGATAGGCCCCGACCACGCGCTCGATCTCCTCGGGCGGCTCCTCGAGAAACTCCACGCGGAAGTGCCGCACTCCGCGGGCGAGAAGCGCGGGCACGGCCTCCGCCGCGCTCTGGGGGACGGCGTTGAAGAGCGTGTTGCGGCAGCCGACGTCGGCCGTGAGCGGATGCTCGACGCCGATCCGGTCGCGGAGCTTCACGGCGTGGTCGTCGCAGGGGCGGCCGCAATTCGTCTTGTTCGTGCCCGGCGAGAGCACGGCGCAGAACACGCAGTGCTCCATATGGAACATCGGCATGCGCTGGTGGATCACCACCTCGAGCCGGCCAGGGTCGGTGGCGGCCACGAGCGCGAGCAGTTGCTCGCGATGCATGTCGTACGACGCCGTCACCCGCTCCGCCCCCTCGGTCGCGAAGAACTCCGCCGCGAGCTCGTTGGTGACGTTGAGCGAGAAGTCGGTCACGACAGGCAGGCCGAGGTCGCGGAAGTGACGCAGGCCGGCGTAATTTCGCACGAGCACGCCGTCGGGCTCCTGCCTGGCGAGCAGCGTGAAGATTCCCATCTCGTCCGGCTTCTGGATCCGGGGCGTGGCGGGGTAGAGCACGGCTCCGGCGGCTCGGACGAGCGCGATCGCATCGCGATACTGGCGGATGTCGGCGAAGTCGGCGTAGATCGCGCGTTCGCCGAGGGCGAGCACGGCCCGCAGCTGGTCGAGCGACCGCACGAGGAACGTAGGACAGGCTTCAGCCTGTCGGGTCCTCGTAGGACAGGCTTCAGCCTGTCGGGTCCTCGTAGGACAGGCTTCAGCCTGTCGGGCGTGGGCATGACAGGCTAAAGCCTGTCTGGCGTGGGCATGACAGGCTAAAGCCTGTCCTACGGTGCTCACGAGATCCCGCCGCATTTTGCCGAGCACGCTCAGGGGGAGCATCGGGCGGCCTGCGATCTCGGCGTCGAGCCGGCGGAGTTCGAACGGCGTGCCGCCGAGCCGGCCGAACTGCTCGCGCAGCGTGGCCTCCGTCAGCGGGTGCTTCACGGCCTCGACGGCCGGCTCGGCCGATTCCACCTCGCAGGTGGCGCCGCCGGCGAGCGTGGCCCGCACCACGAGCGGCTTCCCCACGGCCGCCGTCACGGCGAGGTCGAGCGGCTGCCGCCGCCTGAGTTCGCCGCCGGTAAACGTCCTGCGCAGCCGGGCCGTGAGTTCGGGGTCGTCGGTCTTCCAGACCGTCTGCCCGGGCGCCAGGCGGCCGAGGTCGAAGGCGTCGCGGGCGAACGTCAGCTCCACCCGGCCCGCCGCCACCGGCTCCGTCAGCGACCTCCCGCCCGCGAACACCTCGTACACCCGCCCCCCCGCGGCGTCGTCGCTCGTCGCGCCGCACTCGAAGGCCACGCCGTCGCCCCGCTTCACGCCCGCGACGAGCTCCACGGCCACCCGGCCGCGCTGCACGCTGACGACGGTGCCCAGCCGCACGCCCCGCTTCGCGCTCGAGGTCGCCGGCACGAGCATCTTGTGGTCGCAGCCGCCGAGCCAGCCCGGCGAGAAGCCGCGCGAGAACGAAAGCTCCATCTCCTCGACGTCGCGCGGCGAAAACTCGGCCGGCCGCGCGGCCACGGCGGCGTCGATCGCGCGGCGGTAGTGCCCGGTGATGTTCGCGACGTATTCCGGCGTCTTGAGCCGGCCCTCGATCTTCAGTGCCGAGACGCCCGCCGCGAGCAGCTCCGGCACGAGGGCGTAGGCGGCGAGGTCCTGGGGCGAGAGCAGATATTTCCGCGGGCCGAGGTCGACGTCCCTGCCGTCGCAGACGAGGTCGTAGGGCAGCCGGCAGGCCTGCGCACACTGGCCCCGGTTGGCGCTGCGCCCGCCGAGCGACTCGCTCGTGAGGCACTGGCCCGAGTAGGCCACGCACAGCGCGCCGTGCACGAACACCTCGAGCGGCATCGCCGTCTGCCGGCGGATCGCCCGGATCTCGTCGAGCGAGAGTTCGCGGGCGAGCACCACCCGCTCCATGCCGAGCGTCTCCGCCAGCGCGATCGTCTCGGCGCTCGTGAGCGTCATCTGCGTCGAGGCATGCAGCGGCAGGCCGGGGCTCGTCCGCCTCGCGAGCAGCGCGGCGCCGACGTCCTGCACGAGCACGGCGTCGACGCCCGCCGCGGCCACGGCCTCGACCACGCGCGCGAATTCCGCGAGCTCGTCGCTGAACACGAGCGTGTTGAGCGCGGCGTAGCCGCGAAGGCCGCGGAGATGGAGCGCCTCCATCAGCCGGGGCAGGTCGTCGAGCGGGAAGTTGGCCGCCCGGGCGCGGGCGTTGAACCCGCAGTCGAGGCCGAAGTAGACGGCATCGGCCCCGTTCTCGATCGCCGCCCGGAGGCAGTCCCAGTCGCCGGCCGGGGCGAGGAGTTCGGGCGCGGCGGGGCAGGCGGGGGAGGGCATGGGCGATATGGTACGGCAGGCGCGAGGGATTACCGGGGGTGGCTTGAGACGGCGGGGGGCAGGGTGTATCACCATCCGGCCGCGCGGACGGACTGAACCGGGCGTTTTCGGGGGGTCAGGGATGGCCGGCACGGCGTTCTTCTCAGCGATCTACTTCTGGAGCAGACCATGAACATCGTCGATCTCGTCAAAGACCAGCTCACGAGCCAGGTGCTCGGCAGCCTCGGCTCACTCGTCGGGGCGGATGAATCCCAGACCCGCACCGCCACGGCGGCGGCGGTGCCCGCCATCCTCGGCGGCCTCGCCAAACTCGCCTCGAGCCAGGACGGGGCGGGCCAACTCGCCTCGGCCCTGGGCGGCCTCGACCTCGGCGCCCTCGGCAACCTCGCCGGCCTCCTCGGCGGCTCGAACGCCTCGCGCATGGCCGACCAGGGGGGCAACCTCCTCGGCTCGCTGTTCGGCACCACCGCCACCGGGAAGATGGTGGAGACGCTCGCCGGGTTCCTGGGCATGAAGCCGGGCGTGGCCCGCAGCCTGCTCGCCTACCTCGTGCCGATCGTGCTGGGCATGGTGGCCAAGCAGTTCGCGGGCGGGCGGGCCGACGCCGCCGGGCTGCAGCGGCTGTTCGCCGACCAGGCGGCCAACATCAGGGGCGCCCTCCCCGCCGGGCTCTCGCTCGGCGACTTCGGCTCGCTGGCCGCCGCCGTGCCGGCCGCGGCCGCCGCGGCGGGCGGCGGTTTTCCGGCCTGGGTTCCGCTCGTGCTGCTGCCGCTCCTGGCCCTCGGCGCCTGGTATCTGATGAACCGCGGCCAGGAGGCCGACGACGGCGGCGTGCGCATGGAGGAGCCGCGCGGCGTGGTGATCGAGGAGGTGCGGCAGGAGGGACCGCTCACGATCGAGCGCACCGAGGTGATCGAGCGCGAGGGCAGGAAGCTGATCGACGCGGTCTCCGAGACGATCTCGATCGATCCCACGTTCGTCGAGGCGGCCCGGCTGGCGGTCAACGCCACCGACCTGTTCGGCGGCCTCACGAAGATCCTCGGCGGCGTCACGAACGAAGACACCGCCCGGGCCGCGATCCCGGAGCTTGCGAAGCTCGGCCCCGTGCTCAGCGGCGTGCAGAGCGAGGCGGAGAAGCTCCAGGGGGACGACAAGGCGGCGTTCGCCGAGTTCGTCTCGAAGAACCTCGGGCTCCTGCAGAAGGTGATCGACACGGCGCTGGCGATCCCGGGCGTGAAGGAACTGCTCGGCCCGGTGGTGACGCCGATGGTCGAGACGCTCGGGAAGCTCGCCGGCTGAAGCGAGCTTTTCGTCGAGAAACAACGTGAACCGGGCCGGCGCGAGCCGGCCCGGTTTTTCATTCGTCGTCGCGAAGCTTGGCGAGCACGGTGTAGTCTTCGAGCGTGGTCGTGTCGCCCACGGTCTCGCGGCCGGCGGCGATGTCGCGGAGCAGGCGCCGCATGATCTTGCCGCTGCGCGTCTTCGGGAGGGCCGCGGAGAAGTGGATGTCGTCCGGGGCAGCGAGGGCGCCGATCTGCTGCCGCACGTGCTTGCGGAGGGCGTCCTTGAGGGCGTCGCCGGGCTCGCCGGATTTGAGCGTCACGAACACCGCCACGGCCTCCCCCTTCACATCGTGCGGCCGACCCACCGCCGCCGCCTCGGCCACAGCCGGGTGGCTCACAAGCGCGCTTTCGATCTCGATCGTGGAGAGCCGGTGGCCGGCCACGTTGAGCACGTCGTCGATGCGGCCCATGATCCAGTAGTAGCCGTCCTTGTCCTGCCGAGCGTTGTCGCCGGCCAGATATTTTCCTGCGACTCTCGACCAATACGTCTCCACGAACCGCGCGTCGTCGCCCCAGATGCCGCGGAGCATGCCGGGCCAGGGCTTCGTCATCACGAGCCAGCCGCCTTCGCCCGGCTCGACCGCCTCGCCGGCCGCGTCGACGATCTCGGGAAACACGCCCGGCAGCGGCAGCGTGCAGCTGCCCGGCTTCGTGGGCGTGCAGCCGGGGAGCGGGCTCATCATGATGCCGCCCGTCTCCGTCTGCCACCACGTGTCGACGATCGGGCAGCGCTTGCCGCCGATCACCTCGTGATACCAGATCCAGGCCTCGGGATTGATCCCCTCGCCCACGCTGCCGAGGAGCCTGAGGCTCGAGAGGTCGCGCCCCTCGATGTGCTGCATCCCCCACTTCATGAACGAGCGGATCGCGGTGGGCGCCGTGTAGAAGATCGTCGGCTTCTCCTGCTCGATGATCTCCCAGAAGCGACCCTCGTGCGGCGCATTCGGGGCCCCCTCGTAAATAAGGATGCTCGCGCCGGCGGCGAGCGGGCCGTAGGTCACGTAGCTGTGGCCGGTGATCCAGCCGCAGTCGGCGGTGCACCAGAAGAGGTCGTCCTCGCGCAGGTCGAAGACCCACTCGGCCGTGGTCTTGGCCCAGAGCAGGTAGCCGGCAGTCGTGTGCTTGATGCCCTTCGGTTTGCCGGTGGAGCCGCTCGTGTAGAGGATGAAGAGCGGGGCCTCGGAGTCCATCGCCGTGGGGGACTTGTCGGCCGGCATGCCGGCCACGAGGTCGTGCCACCAGACGTCGCGGCCCGGCACCATGTCGCAGGGCTGCCCCGTGCGCTCGAGCACGATCACGTGCTTCACGGTCGTGGGCGGATGCGAGGGCGAGGCCAGGGCGGCGTCGACGTTTTTCTTGAGCGGCAGCGGGGCCCCGCGGCGCCAGCCGCCGTCGGAGGTGACCACGGCCACGGCCTTGGCGTCGTGGTTCCTGTCGGCGATCGCCTCGCTCGAAAACCCCCCGAAGATCACGGAGTGCACGGCACCGATCCGGGCGCAGGCCAGCATCGCGATCACGAGCTCGGGCGTCATCGGCATGTAGATCGAGACGACGTCGCCCTTGTTCACGCCGAGCTTCTCGAGGCCGGCGGCGAACTTGCAGACCTCCGCATGGAGCTGCTTGCAGGTGTATTCGCGCCGCTCGCCGGTCGGCTCGCCCACCCACACCATCGCGATCTTGTCGCCCTTGCCGGCGGCGATGTGCTGGTCGAGGCAGGCGGCGGAGGCATTCGTATGGCCGTCGACGAACCACTTGGCCACCGGCGGCTCCCAGTGGAGCACCTTCGAGTAGGGCTTCATCCAGGGGAGCGCCTGGGCGCGGGAGTGCCAGAAGCCCTCGAGGTCGGCGGCGGCCTCGTCGTAGAGCTTCTTGTAGTCGGCGAGCGACCCGATCCGGGCCTTGCGGGAAAACTCCGCCGGCGGCGGAAACACGCGGTCTTCCTGCATCACGCTGGCCACGCGGCCGGCTGCCTTTTCTGGCGCTGCCATGAATCTCGTCCCCCGTCGCTGGAAAAAGGTGACAGTCACCATTTGCGGCAAATGGTGACTGTCACCTTTTTCCCATTCCCAAGGAGCCCCGGCAAGGGGCCACCCCGGGGAAAGCCGTCAACGCTGCTCGCGCGACGGAAAGATTTCCCGAAGGTTGACGGCCAGGCCTGGCAGCGCTGCCGACGCGAGCACGTCGGCCTCATGCATGATCAAGACCGGTGTGGCCGGACGGTGAATGCTGATCGTTCGGCTGGACGGATCGATCGCCCATGCCTCGCGGCATCCAGCGTCGAGCCATGCCTGGAGCTTTGCCTCGGCACGGGCACGGGCGGCAGCGTCGTGCAGATCCGAAGGCGACATCACCTCGACGGCCAGATCGGGAGCACCTTCGAAATATCCCACGGTTCGCCCTCGCGGCACCCGCGCTGCTGCCACGAAGGCCGCATCTGGCGCCCGCACCGTGTCCGGCGACCGCGACAGCAAAAAACCTGTTTCGGCAGCCGTCACAACGCCGAGGGCCCTCGCCGACACAAATGCGTGCAGGATCGCCGCGATGCGCTGCGTGAGCACCCCGTGTTCGAACCCCGCTGGAGACATCATCACGATCTCTCCCCGCACGAGTTCGCAAGGCCCGAGATCACCTGCGGCCAGCAGATCCTCCGCGGTGGCAGCCCCGCAGCCGGGATTGACGAACGTCGACGCCATCTGTCGCCTCCAATTCGAGCGGGCACATCAAACCTCGTGAATGGTCGATCACTGACTGCCGCAGAACAATAGGTGTATATTTGTACATCTTTTTACAGTGGCGTCAAGGCTCCGTCTGTCTTCCGCACGTGGGCCCGATCACGCAAACGGGCTCGAGTCGACGCCGTCGCCGCCGGTGAGGATTCCGATCGTGGGCTTGGATGGCGGCATGGAAGTCACGCGTCGTCAGCCCGCCCGACGGCCGTTGTCGCCGGCATCGCTGCCATCATCCAGTCGCCCCGCCGCATGGTCGAGCGACACGATCAACAGCGGCTCGAGCACCGACCATGTGTCGTCGGCTGCCCCCACGATCACGCGCCTCGGCGTCAGGGCCACGAAGTCCGGATGCGGGACGGGCAGCGCACGGCCATCCGCCAGCCGGATCGTGAAGGGCACGAAAGGCTGCGAATGAAGTGCGCCCCGGACGCCAGCGATGTCCATGAGCGATCGACTCCAGAGCGACGATTGCGCCGAATTCCAATACTATACAAACGTATTCATCGGTGTCAACGAGCCGGTGGCGAAGGGCCCGACTCGCATCATTCGCGCTAGGGGCACCGATCAACGATACTCACCCCGGGCGGCAGGCCGCCGGCCACGGGCACCCAGCGCATGGTGCGTCGCTCCGCCTTTCGGCGGTTGGAGGAGGGCATGACGTTCTCAATCGCCGATGATTTCGCCCAGGCCTTCGATGACCTTTGCAAGTTCCTCCGGCGCGACCCGCCCGAGCGTGGCCTCCTCGAGCGACACGGCGACTTTCGCGCGACTCATGACATGCCTCCTGGTATGATTTTATGTCATACCGCCTGCGGCATCAATGGGATGCGGCGACTCTCCTGGCTGCCTCGAGGGGTTTGCAAAAGGCTGGCTGCGGGCGTTGCAAAAAGCCGGTTACAATCGTTGCATGTCCACGACTGCATACCGACGCCGGATCGTCGAGTTGGATCTGCGTTCGCGGCTTGAATCCGCCGGAGCGGTGGTGATCGAAGGACCCAAGGCATGCGGGAAGACGGCGACGGCCGAGACCATGGCGGCCAGCGAGGTCCGGCTCGACGTCGATGCGCAGGCCCGTCGGGCAGCTGAAATCGAGCCCGCGCTCGTGCTCGAAGGTGCCACACCGCGACTCATCGACGAATGGCAGGTGGTGCCGACGATCTGGAATCACGTGCGCAGGGCCGTCGATGCCCGCCGGAAGCCCGGGCAGTTCATTCTCACTGGATCCGCCATGCCGGCGGACGATATCACGAGACACACCGGCGCTGGCCGGCTCGCGCGCGTGCGGATGCGGCCCATGACGCTGTTCGAGTCAGGCGTAGCCACGGGCTCCATTTCGCTCGCCGCGGTTCTCGACGGAGCCGTTCCCCGGGCACCCGACCCCGGCCTGACGATCACCCGCATCGCCGAACTCGTCGCCCTGGGGGGCTGGCCTGCAAACCTCGGCAAATCGCCCGCGGCGACGCTGGCAGCGGTCCGAGACTATGTCGAAGAGATTCGCCGCACCGACGTCTCCCGCGTGGACGGCGTGCGCCGCGATCCAGTACGGATCGGCCGTTTGCTCCGTTCGCTCGCCCGGAATGAATCGACCTACGTCAGCGCGGCAACGCTCGCTGCAGATGCGGGTTCCGACGACACGAGCCTTCATGACGAGACGGTGCGCGACTATCTCGATGCGCTCGAACGGCTCATGGTTGTCGAGAATCAGCCGGCTTGGGCGCCGCATCTGCGGTCACGATCCCGGCTCCGATCGGGCCCGAAGCGGCGGTTCGTCGATCCCTCGCTCGCCGTCGCCTGCCTGCGGGCGACGCCGGACCGAATTCTGGCCGACATGGAATGGTTCGGGTTTCTCTTCGAGTCGCTCGTGGTGCGCGACCTGCGCGTGTTCGCACAGGCGGTGGATGCCGAAGTCTTCCAATACCGCGACAATACAGGCCTGGAGGTCGATGCAATCGTGGAATGCCACGACGGCCGCTGGGCGGCGTTCGAGGTGAAGCTGGGCCAATCGCAGATCGACGAAGCGGCGGCCACACTGCGTGCCTTTGCGGACCGCATCGACACGAAAAAATGTGGGGATCCCGCCGCGCTCGCGGTGATCACGGGCAATGGCTACGGCTACGTCCGCCCGGACGGCGTGGCCGTGATTCCGATCGGCACCCTGGAGCCATGAGCTCCGAGCTGCGTTCACCGCCGCCAGAGCAGTTGCTCTCGCTCTCATCCAGCCATCACCTTCACCAGCCCGTGGGTTCGCGGGTGCGGCTTCGAGACTACAATTTGGACGTCACACCCCAACGCATTCAAAAACCGAAACAACCGATCGCTGGAAAAGCCGTCGAGCCTTCCGGCAAGCAGCGCCGAGACCTTCGGCTGGGTGATGCCCAACACTTTTCCGGCCTCCGCCTGCTTGAGCCGCCGGCGCTGAATGATCTGTTGAATTTTTGCTGCAAGCTCTGCCTTCGCGAGATATTGGCTCGGGTTGGGAACGTTGATGTCGGCAAATACGTTTCCACTGCTGCGTTGAACACGATCGGTTGGCATGTCACTTTCTCTCGTAAAGGTCCCTGTAGGCACGCTCGGCAACGGCCAGCCTGGTACGGATCAGATCGATTTCTTTCCTGGGTGTCGTAGACCCGTGCTTTGATTTCTTCTGGAAAGCATGAAGCACGAACACTGCCTTGGCGAATACGACCGTATAGACAACGCGATACGTGTCTCCGTGATGCGATGCGACGATCTGCAAAACACCTGCTCCACCGAAGCCTTTGAGCGCCTTGACATTCAGGCCGCTCATGCCGAGTTGCGCCAGGTACAGCGCATAACCGCACTCCCGCCGCACGGGCCCTGGAAAACGACCCAGCGATTCCCTTGATGAGCCGACCCACTCAAGCGGCTTTGGGGACATCGGCTCGACACGATATTCCGCCACTTGTATTATCCCTTTTCTGGGATGCAAAGTCAATCGCCGGCAAACGCCCTGTGCAAAAGTGTACAAGAGTTCACTTTTTGTCAAGACGACAACGCCCGCGGCCGCCCCTCGGCCGGCACGCCGAGCGGCGTGGCCACCCTGGCAAACTCCGAGTTGATCGCGAGCGTGGCATCCTGCCCGCCGACGTTCACGGCCAACGCCCAAAACGCCCCGAGCGACACGGGCGCCGAAGATCCGCAGGGCGGGCCGCCACGGCGCCTCGGGGCGGCTGCATCGGGATCGGCGTCGGAGATCGGCTCGCTGGCGAACGAATCTTCCCGGCGGAGGCGGGGGGTTGTGCCGGGCCGTCAGATCGTGAGTAACCGCAAAAGGCCGGTGTCTCGTGGCGCTGCCGCATCAGACGCCCTCTTTTAGCGGGTTTCCGTGGTAGTCTTGGAGTTCCGGGGAATTTGGCATCCCTGCCATCCGATCCCCGGCGGAAGGAGCCATTTCCCGATGGATGTCGTGATTCTCTGCGGCGGTCAGGGCGCGCGGATGCGCGAGGAAACGGAGTATCGCCCCAAGCCGATGGTGGAGGTGGGCGGCCGGCCGCTCCTCTGGCACATCCTGCGGCTCTTCGGCCACCACGGCCTCCATCGCTTCGTGCTCTGCCTCGGCTACAAGGGGAGCATGATCAAGGACTACTTTCTCAACTACGAGGCGATGACGCAGGACTGCACCGTGGCCGTCGGCGGCCGCCGGCAGGTCTGGTACCACGGCACCAGCGAGCCCTTCGACTTCGAGGTGACGCTCGCCGACACGGGCGTCGAGGTGAACACGGGCGGCCGCGTGAAGCGAATCGAGCAGCACGTGAAGGGTGACACGTTCATCGTGACCTACGGCGACGGTCTTGCCGACGTCGACATCAGGAAACTCCTCGCCTTCCACGAGGCCCACGGCAAGCTCGCCACCGTGACGACCGTGCAGCCGGTCTCCCGGTTCGGCATCGCCCTGATCGACGACCAGTCGCGCGTGACACGGTTCTCGGAGAAGCCGAAGGTCGAGGGGTGGGTGAGCGCGGGGTTTTTCGTGTTCAACAGGCGGATCTTCGACTATCTCTCCGGGGGCGACCTCCAGATCCTCGAGAACGAGCCCCTCGAGCGGCTGGCCGCCGAGGGCCAGCTCATGGCCTACAAGCACGAAGGGTTCTTTTTTCCCGTCGACACCTACCGCGACTATCTCTACGTCAACGAGCTCTGGAAAGACGGTGCGGCCGCCTGGAAGGTGTGGTGATGGGCGGCACGTACAGCTTGGACACACTCCGTGGCACGCGGGTGTTCGTCACCGGCCACACGGGCTTCAAGGGCTCGTGGCTCGTGATGCTGCTGCATCGGCTGGGCGCGACCGTCACCGGCTACTCGCTGCCGCCGCCGACGACCCCGTCGCTCTTCGAGGTGGCCCGGATCCGCGACCTCGTGGCGGTGCATCACGAGGCCGACATCCGCGACGCGGCCCGGCTCGCCGCCGCCGTGGCCGCCGCCGAGCCCGACGTCGTGATGCACCTGGCGGCCCAGCCGCTCGTGCGACTGTCGCATCGCGACCCGCTGGAGACGTTTTCGACGAACGTCGTGGGCACGGCGTCGGTGCTCGACGCCGTGCGTCACCGCGGCGAGGAGTGCGTGCTGATCTCCGTCACGAGCGACAAGTGCTACGAGCCGCACGACGACGGCCACCCGCACGACGAGACCGACCCGATGGGCGGCCGCGATCCCTACAGCGCGAGCAAGGGCGCTGCGGAACTCGTGGCTGCGTCGTATCGCCGCAGCTACTTCCCGCCCGAGCGGCTCGCCGAGCACGGCGTGCAGTTGGCCACGGTGCGGGCCGGCAACGTGATCGGCGGTGGCGACTGGGCCGAGGACCGGATCGTCACCGACATCGTCCGCCACCTCGTGGCGGGCAAGCCCGTGCCCGTCCGCAACCCGGCCGCCGTCCGCCCCTGGCAGCATGTCTTGGAGCCGCTCTCGGGCTACCTCACGCTCGCCGCCGCGATGCTCGCCGAGCCTGGCCCGCGCTGGTGCGCCGGCTGGAATTTCGGGCCGGCCGCGGGCGACGCCGTGACCGTCAGTGAACTGGCACAGATCTTCATCTGTGCCTGGGGCGCCGGTTCCTGGGAAGACATTCACGATCCGCGTGCTCCGATCGAAACCCACGTCCTGCGGCTGGCGATCGACAAGGCCCGGGCAGCATTGCCCTGGGAGCCCCGGCTCACGGCGCACGAGGCGATCCACCGCACCGCGGCCTGGTTCAAGGCGTTCGCCGGGGATCCCACGCGAGCCCGCGGGCTCTGCGAGGCCGACATCGCGGCGTTTGAAGCCGCCCCACAGGCAACGAGGGTGTCACTCGCATGAGTCATTCAGCCGATCGCCGCACCGCCGACGCGGTTCGCGACGAGATCCGTGCGCTCGTGGCGGAGTATGTCGGGCTCGCCTTTCCCTCGCGACCCTTCGCACCCGGGCAGGCCGTGCCGGTGGCGGGCCGCGTGTTCGATGCCACGGAGGTCGAACACCTCGTCGATAGTTCGCTCGATTTCTGGCTCACGACGGGACGGTTCGCGGAGGAATTCGAGAGGCGTTTCGCCGCACGCGTGAGCATGCGTTGCGCGAGCCTCGTGAACTCCGGGTCGAGTGCGAATCTGCTCGCTCTGACGGCCCTCACGTCTCACAAACTCTTGGCCGAGGCCCTGAAGCCCGGCGACGAGGTGATCACCGTCGCCGCGGGTTTCCCCACGACGGTCAACCCGATCCTGCAAAACAACCTTGTGCCCGTGTTCGTCGATGTCGAGCACCCTGAAAATCATGCAACCTACAACGTCGACGTGAATCGCCTGGAGGCGGCCCGCAGCGACAAGACGCGGGCGGTGATGCTCGCCCACACGCTCGGCAATCCGTTCGACTGTGCCGCGGTCGCCGACTTCTGCCAGCGGCACGACCTCTGGCTCGTGGAAGACTGCTGCGACGCGCTCGGCGCCGAGTTTGCGGGGAAGCACGTCGGCCAGTTCGGCGACGTGGCCACGTGCAGTTTCTATCCGGCCCACCACATGACGATGGGCGAGGGGGGGATCGTATTCACCGATTCACCGAAGCTCGAAAAGCTCGTGGAGAGCTTCCGCGACTGGGGCCGCGACTGCTGGTGCGAGCCGGGGCACGACGACACCTGCGGCAAGCGGTTCGACTGGCAACTCGGCGACCTGCCTCACGGCTACGACCACAAATACATCTACTCCCACATCGGCTACAACCTGAAGCTCACCGACATGCAGGCGGCCGTGGGCGTGGCCCAGCTCGACAAGCTCGACGGTTTCATCGCGGCCCGCAGGAAAAACTTCGCCCGGCTCCGCGCCGGCCTCGAGCCGCTGCAGGACGTGTTCGCCCTCCCCGACGCGACGCCCGGCTCGAACCCGAGCTGGTTCGGCTTCCCGCTCTCGGTGCGGCCCACGGCGAAGTTCACCCGCCGCGACCTCGTCCGCCATCTCGACGAAAAGAAGATCGGCACCCGCCAGCTCTTCGGCGGCAACCTGCTGCGGCAGCCGGCTTACCACGGCAAACCGCAGCGCGTGGCGGGTGATCTCCCCGGCGCCGACTACATCATGCGGCACACGCTCTGGCTCGGCGTCTATCCAGGCCTCACCGACGCCCACATCGATCACGTGATCGCCACGATCACCACCTTCGCCCACCCGTAGGACAGGCTTCAGCCTGTCACCGCCGAAACTTCAGCCCTTCTCTCACGTCGATGGCGACGATCTCGCCTCCTCGCTGGCTTCGAAGACAGCCAACTCCTCGTTGAGCCGGGCAATCAGCTTGCGGATTCCTGCCTTGGTAAATCCATTTTCGCCGATCGGATGCTCTCGCTGAAGTCGCGCAAGGCGATCTTGCAGATCTTGCACTTCTGTTTGGGCCTTCCGGTACTCGATTTCCGTGGTAATCACAGCTCTATCTCCACAAGGCCTTTTCGTCTTCCGTCTGCCTCGCGCGTCCGACTGAAGAATTCTACCCAATCGTCCCAGTCTCGACGGGTCCCAGCCCCATAAATCTCCTCAGGCTGCCGCTTGAGAAGCATCATTTGAAGTTCCAAGGCCTGGGCGTCACCCCGCGATGCCCGCTCCACAAATTCGTGGCCAAGCCAAACCACCGCGTCGATATCCTTCGGTTGCGGTTCCGCCGTCACGAAACTGCCGTCCACGAATAGGCGCTGGGCAGCGACCGCCCGCGACAAGGCGATCCAGCGTTGAAGCCGAGCCGCAAGGCGTTCGCGCGACTCGGTAATCCAGCCGAAACGCGAGAGCACCTCGGCCTCGGTAGCGAGATGCAATCCTTGGGGCAGGTACCCGTCCTCGCGAAAACCCGGAATCATCATCGACAAAATACTCCGGCCCTCCAGCAGTCAATGGACGGGAGTATACAGGCGTATATATACTCGTCAAGGACCGAATGTCGGCCGCTGCCAGTCGTACGCCCACGTAGTCACGAGCGAGTTTTGCCCAGCTTGCCCATGGCTACCACGTCCACTACCATAGTGGTATGAAAACTACCATTGATGCCGCCGGCCGGCTCGTCGTG